>Ga0210407_10001305_pt1 | contig 23843 bp, 25 predicted proteins | sample IncBWC27MmetaG_FD_150860 | JGI IMG/M metagenome (GOLD analysis project Ga0210407, IMG submission 150860) | Forest soil microbial communities from Barre Woods Harvard Forest LTER site, Petersham, Massachusetts, United States - Inc-BW-C-27-M | ecosystem: Environmental > Terrestrial > Soil >... | reverse complement strand
CACCAGGGCCCCAAGAATGGCTTGTCCGATGGCCAGCGGAATGATGTTGCGTTCGATCGCAAAGAGCCAGGCCATCACCACGCCGCCTACAAACGTCAGCGGAACAAGAACCGGGTTCGGCCAATGGAGCGCGCCGAACAACGCGCCGGCGACCAGGCATGCAGCAGTTCGCGAAAGATTCGCTCCGAGAAGCCGGTTCATCAAATACGAATTCAGCGCCACTTGTTGTAAAAGGCAGAATGCCAGATAGGCGAGAAAGCGGTGCCAGGCAGTAAAGTGAATCGGCATGCGGTGATACGCGCCGAAAAATGCTCCAGCAATGCACGTAGCCGTCACAAAAACAACAAACACCGGCGCGCCTTGCCGCGTCGCCGCAGCCAGATTGTCTCCGCGCCATCCCAGCGTTTTTGGCGAGTCGTCGTGAATGAGGATGCTCACCACGAACCAGATGCCTAGAAGCACACCGTAGCCCGGATGCGCCGCCTGCACTCTCCAGATATAAACGGCGATAAGGGCGGCAAGCGCGAGGGCTTCCGTCACAATGGACCAGCGGATGGAATCTTGCGGCATCGATTTACAGGTCGGAGGGTTGGCTCTCTTCCGTCTCACTTAACTCCACAAGCCGGAAGGCGCTTTCAAAAAGTTTCTCGATCTCCTGCTCGCTGACCGCGCTCGGAGCAAGAAATTCGTCCAGATCAAATTCAGGAAACCCTCGACGGGTAACGCGCGCGGGAAGCAATTCGCGCAGCCGCTTCGATTCCACCGGGCCGAGCGCCAGTATTTCCTGGAAAATCACCATTTGCTCGACATCCGCAAAAACCCCAGGCTCGATCATCTGGCACATTTCCACGCGCGTCCCCGGTTTGATCAGCACGGAGCAGAGAAGCCGCAGCGTGTTGCGCCCCAGCAATTCCCGTTCGCCAATTTTTTGTGGATTCATTTCGTGGACTTTTGCTCCGCCGCAACGGGGTCCAATTGACCGCGAATCAGGTTCTCCACTTGCGACCACACATTCGTGTCGCATTCGATCAGCGTATGTGTTTTTGAAAACACGCGGTCGTACCAGGGGTAGCCTTTGCAATCGTACGGCGTGTCTTTGTAGCTCATGCGGTAGTTTCCCAAAATCTTTGTATGCGCCGGATCGGCGGCGCGAATCTCCGGCCTGCCGTGCAACAGGCCATCGGGCTGATAGAAATTCACCGCGCGCTCGACGTTCGCGGGAATCAGCGCGTCGTCAATCCCATTCTTAGAGATGCTGTCCACCTGCGCCGTCAGCAACACGGGAATGCCTTCCTGCTGCAATTCCCGGGCAAGGGCCACCACCGCCGCCGCTCCCCAGCTGTGGCCATAAAGAATCACCCGCGCCTGCTCTTTTTCTTCCGCGCTAAGCTTCCCGTCGCGGTCGCGGTCCAGCAGCCTCAAAATGGTTTTTCGGGCGTCATCGCGCCGGCGGTTCTCGAAGGCCTCGACGTAAACGCCGGAGGAGTACTCTTTGCGTAATTTCTGCGCGAGTTGCACTTCACTGTGCGCGGAATTTTCGTGGCTCACCATCCCGCCCACGAATCCAATCACTATGGTGGGCGTCGATGCGGCCGAATTTGCGTTAGCGGCTTCCGAAGCCGCGGCAGCGGGTGTCAGAGAGTGCAGGGTCTGTGCACGCACCATAACCGGAGAGAGGATGAAAGACAGCATCGTGAAAAACGCAGCGGCCGTCCAAATCGTTGCCGCCGGCAATTTCAAAACTTTCAAAAACACGTTAAGTGCGTCTCCCGTCTAGGCTGGCGGAATCATAGCAAGTATGATGATGCAAGAGCGATAGAAGTTTCGTACTAGACGGGTTAGCTAGGACGGGCTACTGGTTCTAATTTAGGGAGCGCGCGCCATGGAACAACAGCACCGGGTGGTCATCCTGGGAGGCGGGTTCGGGGGGCTGAGCGCCGCGCAAAAACTCAAGCGCGCGCCATTAGAAATAACGCTGATCGACCGCCGAAATTTTCACCTGTTTCAGCCACTCCTTTATCAAGTAGCCACTGGGTCGCTCTCACCGGGAGAGATCGCCGCACCCCTTCGCGGCGTCCTGAGCCGTCAGAAGAATACCCGCGTGCTTCTCGGCGAAGCCTCGGACGTCGATCCGGTGGCTAAGCGCGTGACCCTGCGCGACGGTGCCTCGTTCGAATACGATTCGCTCATTGTGGCGACCGGTTCGCAAACCTCGTACTACGGCAACGATTCCTGGCGCCAATGGGCGCCGAGCCTGAAGAGCGTCGAGGAAGCCACCGCGATTCGCCACAAAATTCTCTACGCCTTTGAGTGCGCCGAGCGCGCGGCAACTCCGGAAGAGTCCCGTGCCTGGCTCACGTTTGTGATCGTAGGCGCGGGAGCCACCGGCATGGAACTGGCCGGGGCCCTCGCGGAAATCGCCAACGAAACATTGCGGCACGATTTTCGCCGGATCAAACCGCAGGAAGCGCGGATCCTTTTGATGGAAGGGGGCGCGCGCGTGCTGAGCGCTTATCCCGAGGATCTTTCCACCAAAGCGGAAAAACTAGTCACCAAGCTGGGCGTCGAGGTCGTAAAAGGCGTGATGGTTACCAACATCGACGGCGATGGGGTGGCGTTCAAGCGCGGCGAGGAGATCGATCACCTGCCCGCAAAAACCGTGCTCTGGGCCGGAGGCGTCATGACCAACGCATTCGGCATGAAGCTTGCCGAACGCACAAAAGCGGAAACCGACCGCAGCGGACGCATCAAAGTAAACGCGGACCTTACGATTCCTAATTTTCCGGACATTTTTCTTATCGGAGATTTGGCGCACGCGCCGGACGAAGGTGGCAAGCCGCTGCCCGGCGTGGCGCAAGTGGCCATGCAGGGAGGCGCGTACGTCGCGAAGGCCATAGGCGCGAGGCTGGAAGGGAAGAAAGATCTAAAACCGTTCCACTATTTCAACAAAGGCGATATGGCGGTGATCGGACGTGCTTCGGCCATCGCCGATATTTTTGGTTTCCACGTTTCCGGATTGCCTGCGTGGCTGATCTGGCTTTTTATTCACCTGATTTACATCGTGGAATTTCAGAGCCGCGTGATCGTTTTCATTCAGTGGGGATTTGAATATTTGACGTTCAGCCGGGGCGCGCGGCTCATCACCGGAACGGCCGCCACGGATTCACTTGATCATACAAAATCCATGCGAGGGACCGGCGACAGCGCCTAGCACACCGGATCGTCTTGCAGGGTGGCGGCCATAACAAGGCCTGGAATGGCTTCTAGTGAGCTAACACGGCCGCATTTCCCGCATATTCGGGCCTGGATTGCACCTGCTCGCACAGCCGGCCTAAGTACGCGTCCACGCAGTGGGCCGAGCGAACGCCACGGCAGAAGATTGGCCGTCTCTCAGAATTAGCTTTTTCAAAGGACAGCGTCCAATTAATTGGACAGTGCTGTTCAGCACAACGGAAATCGTGAGTGTTCGCGCGTCTCTGAACTACCATTCTATCCTGAGAGGGCATCTAAGTGCTTGGGGAGCGCATCCCATTTGAGAAATATGGCGACGAAGAGTGCGTCGGTTGTTTCAACGGAGGTGACCAGGGTCACTTCCAACTACGAAGCTTACGTTAACCCGCAGTGGGTCACGCTGCTGAATTTGCTGGGCATGAACGTGGAGTACGAACGCTGCGTGGGCTGCGAGCTGTTTACCAAAGACGGGCGCCGCATTCTGGACTTTTTGTCGGGCTACTGCGTTCACAACACAGGCCACAACCACCCTTACATCCTTCAGGCACTGAAAGAGGAAATGGACAAGTGTGGACCGGCGATGCTGCAAAGCCATGTGCCGGAAATCGCCGGCGAACTGGCGCGGCGCTTGTGCGAGCTGGCGGGCGGGGAATTGGAGAAAGTCTATTTTGGAAGCAGCGGCAGCGAGGGCGTGGAAGCGGCGATTAAGTTTTCGCGCGCAACGACAGGCCGTGCGGGAATTATTTATGCGAAGAGCAGCTTTCATGGGCTGACGGCGGGGGCTCTCTCGCTGATGAACGACGCATTCTGGCGCGAGGGTTTCGGTCCGCTCTTGCAGGATACGCTCGGAGTGCCATTCGGCGACATTGAGGCGTTGGAGAGCGCGGTTGCGAGCAAAAAGTTTGCCGCGTTTGTTGTGGAGCCGCTGCAGGCCGAAGGGGGAATTCACGTTCCCACCCGCGCGTACTTGCAGAGAGCGCAAGAGGCGTGCCGCCGGACTGGCACTTTGTTCGTGCTGGATGAAGTACAGACGGGAATGTTTCGAACGGGAACATTCTTGGCGGCGCAGCAATTTGATTTACGCCCGGACATGGTGGTGTTGGCCAAGGCTCTGAGTGGCGGATTGATGCCAGTAAGCGCAGTACTGATGACCAACAAGATCTACCACGCGGTTTATTCATCGTTGAAGCGCGCCATCGTCCATACGTCGACGTTCAGCGAGAACAGCCTCTCGATGAGAGCAGGGCTGGCCACGCTAGATGTTTTGCAACACGAGGAACTAGGCCCGCGCGCGTTGGAACTTGGCGAGGAATTTCGCGCCAAGTTGCGCCGCGAACTCGCGCCGTTCGACCTGGTGAAGGAAGTTCGCGGGATGGGCCTTTTAAGCGGGATCGAATTTGTTCCGCCAAAGAAGCTGGCATTTCGCGCGCTGTATGAGGCGTTTCACGGAATTCATCCGGCAATGTTTGGGCAGATCGTGGTCATGCGCATGTTTCGAGAAAAAGGAATCCTGACGCAAATCTGTGGAAACAACTTCATGGTTCTAAAAGCCGCGCCTCCGCTGATCGTGACTTCCGGGCAGCTCGATGAATTTGTGGAAGCGATTCGCGGCGTGGTGGAGCTTGCACAGACCTCGCCATCCTTCTGGACCGAAGCGCTGGGAATGGCCCGGCGGGCGGTCAACATCTAAGTCCGCCAACCACATCCGAATATCGCGAACATGCGAAAAATGAAAGACACGTGGCGGACATTCTTTTAACAAAAATGCAGTGGTGTACGGCGGTCGAGCACCGGACACTAGTATAGGAAGGCGGGCGCGTGGTCAGGCCAAGGCGAAGTGCGGACGTATTCGTAGTCGGCGGAGGACCGGCGGGGCTGGCTGCCGCCATTGCGGCGCGGCAAAAAGGGCTCCAGGTAATGGTTGCGGATGGAGCTGCTCCTCCGATCGAAAAAACCTGCGGAGAAGGGCTGATGCCGGAGACGCTGGAAGCCTTGATCGCTTTGGGAGTGGAACTTGACCCAAATGATGGGCGGGAATTCCGCGGGATCCGATTTGTGCAGCAAGATGCGCGAGTCTGCGCGGACTTTCCGCAAGGGCCGGGAATTGGTTTGCGGCGGCCGCTGCTCCATGAACGGCTTGTCGCGAGGGCCGAAGAGTGTGGCGTGCAATTTCTGTGGAGGACGCCCGTTTCCGGAATCGATGCAGAGGGCGTGCAACTCTCGAATGAGAAAATTCGAGCACGCTGGATTGTTGGAGCGGATGGGCAGGGTTCACGAGTGCGCCGCTGGAGCGGATTGGATACGGTGCGAAGCAGCAAAAGACGCATCGCCATCCGGCGACATTATCGCGTGAAGCCGTGGTCGAACTATATGGAAGTGTTTTGGGAACGGCAGGCGCAGGCTTACGTGACGCCGATTAGCAGGGAGGAGGTTTGCATCGTGGTGATGGCGGAATGCGCGGAGCACGCGTCCTTCCAACAGACGTTCCGCGAACTGCCGGAGTTAGAGGAGCGGCTTGCGGGCGCGGAAGTGAGCAGCCGCGAACGCGGCGCAGTCAGCGCGACGCACATGCTGCTTAAAGCGCAGCGGGGCAATGTCGCCCTGGTCGGCGACGCTTCGGGAGGCGTTGACGCGATCACGGGCGAAGGACTTCGCCTGGCCTTCCTGCAGGCCTCCGCGCTTGCGGACGCGATGGTCGAGGAGGATTTGAGGCTTTACGATAACGCCCATCGAAAACTCGCAAAGCGCCCGATGCGAATGAGCAATCTGATGCTCTGGCTGGGACGGAACCCGCGCATTCGCGCGCGAGTGATTCGCGCGCTGCAGAGTAAGCCGGATCTTTTCGCCCAATTGCTCGCGACTCACGCGGGCCAGGGAACTCCCGCCGGGCTGGTCTCAGCGGGGGCGCTGCTGGGCTGGCAATTGTTGGCTGTCTAAAGAAAAAAGGAAGGACATGAGGCCTCTCAGGATTCGATCTCTGTGCGTTGGAACGTTGGCCGTTTTCGTTTTGGCCTTGTTGCTCTCGGCTGCCGCGGCGCCCCCCCGGCAGCAGTCCGCGCCGGCCGCGGCCAGCGAAATTGTTCTCACGCTCGATCCTGCTCAGTCAAGAGTCCACTGGAGCGTGGACAGTACGCTACACATGGTTCACGGCACGTTTGCGCTGAAGAACGGAACACTGCATTTCGATCCGGAAACCGGCAAAGCGGGCGGCGAGATCGTGGTCTTGGCGACAAGCGGGGAGAGCGGCAATAGTTCTCGCGACGCCCGGATGCACAAAGAGATTCTCGAGACCGCAAAATTTCCCGAGGCAATTTTTCGCGCGGCGCAGGTAGAAGGAAAAGTAGCGCTCGCGGGGCCATCGGACGTGAATCTTCACGGTGTTCTTTCCATTCATGGGAAGGACCACGAACTTGCGGCGCTCGTCCATGCCGAATTGAGGGGCGACCAATGGAAGGGAACCGCAAAATTCGACGTGCCTTATGTGGACTGGGGCATCAAGGACCCCAGCAATTTCCTGCTGAAGGTGAAGCACGCCGTCAACGTGGAGCTGGAATTGTCCGGGCAAGTGGGCGCGCCGAAGTAAAATACTTGCCGTTCGATCGCGGAAACTGGATTACTCCAGATTTTTTGTGCTCTCGTTACTTCCTGCAATTCCAGTAAGTCAATCGTGCGACAGCTGGCGGACTGCGCCAGGATGCAGCGCATGAGAATCAAGATCGACAAACCCGCACGAACCGTCTCAAAGCTCCCGTGTTGCCATCGTCGTGTGACGAACTGACTGCGATCGCGCCAGGTCAAGAGAACGAGTCGAACTCCGGCCGCAACAGTGGTTCCATTTGGTAGAGGCTAAGAATTGATTGTGATTTTCTGCGAAAACGAAAAGAATCATTTGCGTTGACGCATATTCCTATATTGGAATATAATTTGCGCATGGCGAGAGCTGCAACCACTACCGATGTATTTAACGCAATTGCGGAGCCGCGGCGTCGAGAGATCATCGGGCTTCTTAACGATGGCCGTGAATGGGCGGTGGGAGAGGTTGTTGCGCGTGTGAAGATCGCGCAGCCGTCGGTCTCCAAGCATCTCGGCGTGCTGCGCAAGGTCGGCGTTGTGAGCGTCGTAAAGCGCGGCCAGCATAGGCTGTACCGGCTGCACGCGGCGCAGCTGAAGCCCATCCACGATTGGGTGAAGAGCTACGAGCGTTATTGGACCCATCAACTCAGCCGCATCAAGGAACGGGCCGAGCGGAAGGCGATGGATCGAATTGCGCGCGAAAACGAACCACCAGACCAAAAGAGCTGAACCGGAGGCCCGATGGCTGCAACGATCAAAGAACAGACGGTGCATGCACTAGAGATCGTGAAAGAAGAAGAGATCGCGGCGCCGATCGACATGGTCTTTGAGACCATCCTCGAACAAATGGGACCCGAAAATGAGGCACCCGGAACGGGGACAATGCCGATGAAACTTGAAGCGTGGCCGGGAGGCCGATGGTATCGCGATCTCGGAAACGGTGCAGGACACTTCTGGGGCCACGTACAGGCGATTAAGCCACCAACACTCCTCGAGATTTGCGGACCTTTATTTATGTCGTATGCCGCTGTCTCGAACGTGCAGTACCGGCTCAGCGAAGAGAATGGGATTACGAGGCTGAAGTTCGTGCATAGAGCGATGGGGCAGATCCCTCACGACACGCAGATCGAACAAGGCTGGGACAATCTGATGGCCAGGATTCGATCTGCGGCTCGGCAGCGCAGTCACTGACGATGACCACAAAAAGGAGACGACTATGAGTAAGCACACAGTAGTTTCACCGCCGGAGTGCTCAGATGTACTTGGTTGCGAAGGTTTGATCGAAGGGAGGCGTTCCGCATGAAAAACCTATTTGAAGCGGCGAGGGTGGAGGAAGTGAAGGAGCGGATGGCGCACCTGCGGCCGGATAGCGAGCGGCAGTGGGGCAAGATGAATCCAGCGCAGGCGCTGGCGCATTGCAGCGCGGCGATGGAGATGGCAACGGGGAAAATACGTCCGCCGCGAATCTTGATTGGGCGGCTGCTGGGGCCGCTGGCGAAGAAGTCGCTGATCGTGAAGGGAGAGCCGATGCGGCGCAATTCGATGACCGAGAAGAGCGTGCTGGTGACGGATGAACGGGACTTCGCGGTGGAGAGGCAACGGCTGCGCGAATCGATAGACCGCTTTGCAGCGGGTGGGCCTGCGATATGCACGAAGCATCCGCACTTCTTTTTCGGGCCGCTGACTCCGGTGGAATGGGCGTCGTTGATGTATCAGCATCTGGACCATCATCTGCGGCAGTTTGGGGCGTAGTGCCGGCGAGAGTTTTGTTCGCGGCGGGATGGTCGTCGAATCGCGAGCCTATTTAGTGTTCGTAAACAACTGACTATCACCGAAGCAAAATCGGATGTTCGCAGGGATTGAGCATCCTTTGAGACTGTTGCGAATACGGTTGTATGGGCTGCAATTTGAACCTGCGCGCAAATTCGACCTGCTGACGTGGAAGCTTTGGTCGTGGCGAAGAAAGAGCAAGAATGGTGCCGGGGGCCAGAATCGAACTGGCTACGCCCGCCTTTTCAGGGCGGCGCTCTACCACTGAGCTACCCCGGCAATGGTGCAGTCAAAATTGTATGGTCCATCGGCATTTGTGTCAATTCAGGTCAGAGAGAATCCCTAAGTGCCCGCCAATAACCGCGCCCGGTCTCGCAAGCATTCGGCACTTTCACCAGGAAGTGGAGAACAATCGTTTCGCGGCACTCATGCCGCATTTCTGGTATTTAGCGTAAGCAAACGCGGCGCGCTCGTGGATTTGCTCCTTGGTTTCCTTCGCGATCCAACCGTCCGTCGCTGCCTTCAAAGTGTAAGCCTCGGGAGCCATGAGGCCGGTGGTCCACAGCAGCGGCTGGGCCCCGGAAGATCGAAGCAGCGCTGAAAAATAGGCCTTGCTGGCGCAGGCCAGGATGATGGCTTCGCGGCTCGCCTGCTTGCGTCCTGCGAAATCCAAAGGTAAAGGGAAATCCATTAAGCCGTCATGTCCGACGTAGACAACCAGGCTGGCGTTCGCGGGAACTTGCAGTTTCTCTTTTCCCAGCGCGGAAGTGTAGAGCGGCTCTGGTGGCTGCAACCCGGCGGCAGCAAGGAAAAAATCCGTCATCGCTTGTCTGATTTCGCTGCCGCGGTAGGCGTCTGCAACAAGCAGGGTGCCGGTTTCGCGGTGGCGAAAGACAACGCGCTCCAAAATAGCGCTCGTTGGACTTGGAATGACGGCGATCTCTTGCCAGTCGGGGCTTTTGCGAAAAAAAGTTCTTACGCCAAACGCCGCGCCCCAATAGAGATTTCTGGCAGGATCGTCCCCGTTCCCCAGCGCCGCAGGCACGGGAATAATTCCCTGGTGCTGGTTATCCGCAAGCGCCACGAAAACGTGAATGATGCGGGGACTCGATTGCGCGAGCGCGTTTTCCGGTAAGCAAAAAAGCACCGCGGCCGCGAACAGCAATTGCGACCGGTGCATCAGTGCCCTGATTCGTCGAACTCGCGCATCCAGTTGCGGTTCTTCAGGACTTCACGCGGCTTGGTTCCATCGGGCGGGCCAACGATGCCGTCTTTTTCCATCAAGTCGATCAAGCGGGCCGCGCGGCCATAGCCGATCCGCAAACGACGCTGTAGGGTCGATGTCGAAGCGCGCCCCGCGTCGCACACCACCCGAATGGCGTCCTGATAGAGAGCGTCGTCGACTTCTTCACCGCCGTCCGCATCGCCGTCAGCTCCGCCTTCCGCCTTGGCGTTTTCATCCTTGGGGGCTTCGAGCAACTCTTCCTGATATTTCGCCTGCGCTTGGGCGCGCCAGAAGTCGCAAACGGAAACGATTTCGTCTTCGCTTACGAGTGGCCCGTGAATCCGGTGCAGTCGCGCGGAGCCGGCGGGCAAATAAAGCATGTCGCCGCGGCCAAGCAGCGATTCGGAACCGTTCGAATCGAGAATGGTGCGCGAGTCCACCTTGCTGGCCACGCGGAAAGAGATGCGGGCAGGGAAGTTGGCTTTGATCAAGCCGGTGATGACGTCCACCGATGGCCGCTGCGTTGCCAAAATCAAGTGAATGCCCACCGCGCGCGCCATTTGCGCCAGTCGCGTGATGGACTCCTCGACGTTGTTGGTGTCCACCATCATCAAATCGGCCAATTCGTCGATGATGATGACCAGGTAGGGAAGCGGCTTGTGCTCGGTTTCCTCCACCTTTTCGAAAAGCGAAAGCGACTGGCCTTTCTGAAAGGTCCGGTTGTACTGCTCGATGTTGCGCACGCCCTTTTGCGCGAGCAATTTGAGGCGGCTCTCCATTTCGCGCGTGGCGTTGCGCAAAACGTTTGAAGCAACCTTGGGGTCTGTCACTACCGGCGCAATAAGGTGCGGAATGTTCTCGTACAGATTCAGTTCGAGTCGCTTCGGATCGATCAAAACCATCTTCACGTCATCTGGAGTGGCCTTGTAGAGAATGGACATCATCAGCGAATTGATGAACACACTCTTGCCGGTGCCTGTCGAGCCGGCGATCAGCAAGTGGGGCATCGCCGCCAAGTCCGTGATACGGATACGCCCGTGCAAATCGCGCCCCATCGCCAGCGTCAGTTTGCTCGGCGAATTGGTGAACTCCGGCGCTTCGATAATCTCCCGCAACGCAATCGTCTGGCGATGCAGATTAGGCACTTCGATTCCGATAGTGGACTTTCCCGGAATGCGCTCGATCAGAATCGATTCCGCTTGCAAAGCCAGGCAAAGATCTTCGGTGAGCCCAATAATGCGGCTGTATTTGACCCCTGCCTCGGGCTTGAATTCGAAGGTCGTGACCACCGGTCCAGGATTGATCTGCGTCACGCGGCCTTGCACATCGAATTCCAGGCACTTCTCTTCGATGGCTCTGGCGCGCTGTTTCAATTCGTCTTCATCGATCTTCTGGCTGCGCATGCCTTCCTGCAGCATGGACGGCGAAGGCAGTTTGTAATTGGGATTGCCTTTGGCGATCTTCGGCTCTCCCAGTTTTTTCGCCGCGGCCTTTTCGGCTTCCTTGTTAAAGACAAAAATGGGAGCTTTGTGCGAAGTTTCTTTATCGTCCTTCTCGTCTTCTTCGTCGTCTACCGCTGTCTTGCCCTTGAAGACGTCGCTCTCGTCCGCCAAACGGATTGTTTTTGGTGCTTCGCTGGCTACTTCCGCCTTGCCAACAGACTGTGGCGGCACCGGTTTGCGTCCCGAGATCCGGCGTTCTTCCACGCGGCGCCGCATGCGCTCCTGTTCGCGGCTTTCGCGCCAATCGTGCCAGCGCGCCTGCACCTTCTGCAAAATTCCGAGCTTTTCCACCGCTCCAATCGGGCCCTTGGGGCTGTTGGCCCACGCGTGTGCCCCGGCGAACGAAAATCGCGTGGTCATAAAAACGGCGGTCAGCAGCAGCGCCACGGCTACTAGGTTTGCACCAATCGGATTGAAGCCAGTTCTCAAACCACCCGAGACTAGCGTCCCCAGCATTCCTCCCGGAGGAACCGAGCCTCGCACTTCGGGCAGATGCCAAAGCGAGAGCAGGGAAGGCAGCGAGAGCAGCAGTAACCCATACCCCACCAGCGTCGCCACATGCGAATCGATTTGCCGGCTGCGCAACCAGCGCCAGCCCAGAATGGCGAGGGCCACCGGTAGCAGAAATGCTGCGAACCCGAAAATTTGGAAAAGCGCGTCGGAACCGTAGGCTCCGGCAGGTCCGATCCAATTGCGCGCGGGGCTCCCGTCCGGGGCAGGCGCGCTCACGTTAAACGCCGCATCGTGTGGGTTGTACGACAACAAAGCCAGGGCCATGAGAATGGCCAGCGTGATACACAAAAACCCGATCAGCTCATTGAGCCGCTTATTTTCAGTAGGGGTCAGAAAGCGCACAATATCTCCTCAGCATTGTGGGGAAGGCTGAGTGCCGAAGGGTAGTTGGCGCTACTGCATACCCCTCTGGAGGAACCACCAAACGAGGATGATCATACCAAACACCAAGCGGTAGACAATAAATAGTTTGAATGTGTGTGTTTTCAGATAGCGCAGGAAGAAGGCGATGACGATGTAGCCTCCCACGCCGGAAACCAGGATGCTGATCAGCAACGTTGACAGGGGAAGGTCCATGCCTCCGGCCTTCTGCATCTTGATGAGCTTCGGCAGATGCGACACGACCGCACCGGCGATCAACGGTGTAGAGAGCAGGAACGAGAATCGCGTCGCGGCCTCGCGCGTAAAGCCGCGGAACAGTCCGGTCGTTATCGTGATTCCCGACCGCGATACTCCTGGGCATAACGCCAGTGCCTGCGCCGACCCAATTGTCACCGCGTCTCCAATATTTGATTGCTCCAGCGGCCGCGTCAACCGCGATTTCGCATCCGCCCACCACATCACCAATGCGATGACGATCATTGAAATGCTGATGACAGGCGGCGTTCGAAAATGTTCTTCAATCTTGTGTTCAAACAACGCTCCCAGAATTCCCCCGGGAATCGTCCCGATCACCATGCACCAGAACAGCCGCCTATGCTGCGCCACTTCCTCTGTCGACGCGCTGGCCGGATATTTCAATCCCAGCCCGCAGAGCGCCAGCGTCAGCCAGTCCTTGAAAAAATAAAGCAACACCGCGACTAAGGTCCCCGCATGCAGCGCCACGTCGAAAGCCTGCCCCGGATCTTGCCAGCCGAAAAACCACGGAAATATCGTCAAGTGCGCTGTGCTGCTCACCGGCAAAAATTCAGTCAGGGCTTGGACAAGGGCGAGGATAATCGCCTGATACAAGGGCATGGGATTCAAGTTTCCTTTTGTGCCGGCTTTGCTTTCGCCGCGTCCGGCAGGATTTTGCGCATCTCGTAAGCGTCGAGCCGCCCGAGATAGTAGCGCTTCAGCGCCGCTTCGATACCATAGCCGTGCCGCTGCCAGAAGGCAACCGCCACGTCATTGTTTTGCGCGGTTTCCAGCAGGATGGTTCGCACGCCGTGCGCAGCCAAGTTCGCCTCCAGTTTCTTTAGCAGCGCCGAACCTACACCCTTTCGCCGATCCGGTTCGGCCACGTCCAGCGTGATAACGTGCCCCAGCGGCGGATTTTTTTCCGACAAAATGAATCCCGCGATCCGCAGCCCCTCGTGCGCCACTACGCAATCCGCCGAAGCCAGCGTCAAAAAATAGTGCAGCGTCGTTTTCGAATATGCAATCCCCGGCGGAAAACACGACTGGTCCAGCCGGTGCAGCGCCGGAAAATCGTGTAGTTCGAACGCGCGCATGGCAGGCTGCATATTGGGATTGTAGGCCCACGGCGCATAGGAAGGTAGCGTCGGAACCTCCGTCGCATCCTTTCCTGGAATTTGCTATGATTGACCAGCCGCTGAAGTGAGCGGCAATTCCACATTGGAGGCGCCCATGCGAAGCATCACCCATCGCAGGGAAAAGTCTGCCTCCGCGCTTCTCTTCTAATACCTAGCTCGGCCTGGCATTCCTTTTCCTTCCGATTTTTGCTTCTCCACTGGTGTGTTTATTCGACATCAGCCGGGCGCCACGTGCGTCCGCAATAGCTCCGGGAGACGCGAAATGTTTCGATTACAGGATTTACGTTGGGATAAGTTTTTTGCGAGTCAGATCAGCGAAGTAGAAAAAGAGAATTTCACCCCTGCGCGTGTATCCGAAGAAAGTCGCGGGATGTTCCGTCTGTATTCCGAAGCCGGCGAATCTTGGGGCGAACTCTCGGGGAAACTCCGCCACGCCGCCAATGAACGCGCCGATCTACCGGCCGTGGGCGATTGGCTCCTCGCTCGAATCCGCCCCGGCGAAAACCGCGCCACTATTCATCGCTTGCTCGCCCGGCGCACCAAGTTTTCTCGCAAAACCGCGGGCAAAAAGACCGAAGAGCAGATCGTGGCCGCCAACATCGACACGCTCTTGCTTGTTAGTTCACTCAATCGCGAATTCAACCCGCGCCGCCTCGAACGCTACCTCAGCTTGGCCTGGGAAAGCGGCGCCCGCCCCATTCTCGTCCTGAACAAAGCCGACGTCTGCGAAGACGCCGAGTCTCTTCTCGCCGATGCGGAATCCGTGAGCCTCGGCGTTCGAATACTCCTCACCAGCGCCCTCCGAGGCGATGGCATCGCCGAACTCCAGCAAATCGTTCGCGAGGGTGGCACCACCGCGCTTCTCGGTTCTTCCGGCGTCGGCAAATCCACGTTGATCAACGCCATTCTCGGCGAAGACCGCCAATTCACCAGCGCCGTTCGTGAAACCGACGACCGCGGTCGTCACACGACCATCTCGCGCCAACTCATCTTGGTCCCCGGCGGGGGCATCCTCATCGACACTCCCGGCATGCGCGAACTCCAGCTTTGGGAATCCTCCGAAGGACTCGAACGTACTTTCGCCGAGGTCCAGGGTCTCGCCGAGCAATGCAAATTCCGCGACTGCCGCCATCAATCCGAACCCGGATGCGCCGTCCGCGCTGCCGCGGAAATCGGCGACCTCGACGCCGAGCGCCTTTCCAACTATCACAAACTTGAAAGGGAAGAGCAGTTCCTCGCTTCTAAACAAGACGCGGCCATCCGTGCCGACCGCACCAAAGCCGTTCGCCGTCTTATGAAAAACGTCAACCGCATGTACCGCGACCGCGAAAAGCCATAGTGCAAAAACGAAAACGCCACGGGCGCCCTACCAGGCACCACCCGTGGCGTTTTGCTTTCCTTTATTTTTTACAGTTTTATCGTCACTGTCTTCACTTCCGTGTAGTTCGCCAGGCCATACTCGCCCAGTTCGCGTCCGATGCCCGACTGCTTGAAACCGCCAAACGGTGCCGCCGCATCGAACACGTCGTAACAATTCACCCACACCGTGCCTGCCCGCACGCTATCCGCAATCGCGTGCGCCTTGGTGATGTCCTTCGTCCAGACGGCCGCTGCCAATCCATACAGCGAGTTGTTCGCGCGCGCCACCACTTCCTTCATGTCCGAAAATTTCAGGATCGACATCACCGGTCCAAAGATTTCCTCACGCGCGATCGTCATGTTGTCTTGCACGTCGGCAAAAACGGTCGGCTCGATGAAGTAGCCTGTGTTGCCAACGCGACTCCCGCCCGCAACCAGCTTGGCCTTCTCCGTCTTGCCCTTGTCGATGTAGCCCATCACTTTGTTAAATTGCTCTTGGTCCACCTGCGGACCCTGCTCGGTGTTTTTGTCGAAGGGATTTCCCACCGTCCGTTTCTTCGCTCGCGCCGCGCTCCGCTGCACGAACTCGTCGTAACACTTGTCTTCAACGAATGTCCGCGACCCCGCGCAGCAGCACTGCCCTTGATTGAAGAACAGCGCAAAGTGCGCGCCCTCGATGGCCTGATCCATGTCCGCATCCGCGAAGACGATGTTCGGGCTTTTCCCGCCCAGCTCCAGCGTCACGCGCTTCAGGTTCGATTCGGCCGCCGCCTTCATGATCAGGTGGCCCACTTCCGTCGACCCCGTGAACGCCACCTTATCCACATCCATGTGCCGCGCTATGGCTGCGCCCGCCGTTGGCCCGTAGCCCGGCAGCAGGTTCAGCACGCCCGGTGGAAATCCCGCCTCCATCGCCAATTCGCCGACGCGCAACGCCGTAAGCGGCGTCTGCTCCGCGGGCTTCATCACCACCGTGCAACCCGTCGCCAGCGCCGGCCCCAGCTTCCACGCCTGCATCAGCAGCGGAAAATTCCAAGGAATGATCTGCCCCACCACGCCTACCGGCTCATGCTTCGTATAAGTAAAATATCTCCCGTTCACCGGAATGGTTTTCCCCTGCAGCTTGTCCGCCCACCCCGCGTAATAGCGGTAACACGCAATCGTCAGCGGCACATCCGCCGCACGCGCCACACTGTAGGGCTTGCCGTTGTCCAGCGATTCGAGCTGTGCCAATTCGTCCGCGTTTTTCTCCATCAAGTCCGCCAGCTTGTGAAGCAATTGCCCGCGTGCCGACGCCGGCATCTTCCTCCACGCGCCTTCTTCGAACGCCTTCCGCGCCGCCGCCACCGCTTTATCCACATCCGCCGCGTCCGCTTCCGCCACCTGTGTAATCACTTCCGCGGTCGCCGGATTGATCGTCGGAAAAGTCTTTCCCGACGCGCTGCTCACCCACTCCCCGTTAATCAACAATTTCGTCGCGCTAACTTTTACCGTTGGTTCCATCACTGTAGTAGCCGTAGCCATGACCATTTCCTCCCGTACGCAAATTTTTTCATACCGCGCTCGCTGAATCACAGCGTATGCAGCGGCCAGGCTTTGGCCCGACCCCGCCCGGCTCATGCAGAGGCCGATCTTCAGATCGGCCTCCGCATTGCCAAATCACCAATGGAATTCCATGTCGACCGCGGTCCAACAATCCTTCAAGAAAGGCGCAGGGCAAGACCCCTCAAGCCCCGCAATCGCAAACCTTTCCCAACTGCAAAGCCTATACCCGTGCAACGCACCAATCAAGCGCCCGGGCCATCCAATATTTCCGCGTGGAGGTGCTATTCTCTTCTTGCAGAGAAGTGCTGGGAGGTGCAGGAGCAATTCCGTTCATGAATCTTAGGCGTGATTTTTTTGTAAGACTCGCAACAATGCCCCTCCTCATTTTTGGTCTCTCGGCACTCCCAACAATCGCCCGGCAGGATTCGAACGCCGCTGCTCACGAACAATGGGCCTTCAGCGCCGAAGAAAGCGCTTTTGAAAATCCTGTGTCCCTGCCCGACGCGGTCCGAAAGCTCTTAGCCGCTGATCCGCATGTCGCAAAAGCGTTAGAAATTCGGCATATCGAGCCAGTGGGATTGCCCACGGAATGGTTCACGGCTTCCAAGATCAAGCTTGGGATTTCAAACGATGACGGCCTAGTGGTCATGGGCGCTGATGCCATGCACGGAGCCAACATTAATCCCTTCTGGATTCTGCGCCACACCCGCCACGGCTATCAACTGATCCTTACCCTCGCCGCTCACGATCTCACTTTTCTAAAATCTACCACCAACAAACTACGAGACCTCCAATCGGCTTCCGCCACCGCCTCGCAGCGCTCCGAGTCCGTTTTGAAATTCGACGGCAATGTCTATCGGATGGCCGAACGCTCCTCCGGCCCCATCGGCGTGGAAATCCCCGCAAACCTCTCCTCGTTTCAATTGCAAAAATCCTTCGTGCAATCCGCAACGCAAGATCCCATTTCCACTCTGGACCAAGCTCGCGCCTGGCTCTGGCAGCAATGCTCGATGCAACAGTCGGTGATCCTCAAAATCGCTTTGCATTCCAAAGAGGGCGACCTCACCGAAACCACCTATTACGTCGAGCGGCCGGCTACGGGCCAAATCCAGCTGACCATCCAGAAGCACCGAATCTCCGTCGACCACGCCGCTCCTCTTTCGCGCAAGCCCTGGTCTGTCACCGAAGACCAAATCCTCGTCGCCGCCAGAATCGACCGCCGCCTCGGCCCGCCGGAGGATCCCGCCCATGCCAAACCCATCCCCGAAACACAAAACCCACCTTCCGACACCTACATCCTCGTCTTCTCCGACGATTCCGGCGCCATCGTCGCCACCCTCTAAATCTATCCAGTCCAGCTAACCCTTCCCCAACCGCCTCTTGGCATATAATCCCGCCTGCCCGGTAGGAAATAAAACAGAAACAAAACGGAGGTGTATTGTGCCCAAAAAATTCTTCGCAAGACTCTTGGCTGCCGCATCGCTTTTGTCGTGCCTGCTCGTAGTGGCCGTTGCCCAAATGCCCAACCCCTATGGATTGCCAGTCAGCAACGAAACCGCCAAAAAGGCCGCCGCTCTTGCTGTCGCCGAAGCCGCCAAGAACAAATGGAACGTCGCCGTGGCTGTCGTCGATCCCTCCGGCTTTCTCGTCTACTACGAAAAGATGGACAACACGCAGCTAGGCAGCGCCAGCGTGGCCATTGAAAAAGCGCGCACCGCCGCCCTCTTCAAGCGCCCCAGCAAAGCCTTCCAAGACACGCTCGCAGCCGGCGGCGACGGCCTCCGCGTTCTCGGTTTGCGCAACGCCACACCCATTGAAGGTGCCTTCCCGCTCATCTCCGACGGCAAAATCATTGGCGCCATCGGCGTCTCCGGCGTCATGGCCTCCCAAGACGCCCAGTGCGCCAAGGCCGGCGCCGACAGCATAAAATAATCGCTGGCCGCCGCTACCGCGATGGTAAGAACTCGCAACTCGTGCTGGCAAAGCTTCTCCCAAAATGAAAAAGGGCCTCCATAATCCCGCGAGGCCCCTTCCCATTCCATCAATCTACAAGCCTTTGTTCAGCGCCTCGACCCATAAATCAAAACGTCCAGCGCATCCGTGCCGGTACCACCGGCCGCATCGGCAAACACCGTCAGCTTCGTGCCGGGCACATCGTAGACCCGCGTCACCTGTGCATGTGGCGTCAATTGCAGTACATCCAGTTGCGCCACCAACTCATTTCCTTCCGTTATGGTCAGCCGGATGTTGATTCCCGATCCGGATCCGACCCGCTCATCCGCTACCACGCGGATTTGGTCGAACATCGAAACGTCTACCATCCCAAGTTGTTTGGATTGCCCAGCCGGAATGGAAACTCCCCCCGGCGGCGTGCGAAACGCCAGAACTGTTGTGACTGGGATCAATGCTGGTGCTGTACCCATGGATGTCCTCCTCAGACTTAATTTTGGGAAGACTGCGAGCGAGGCTTGCCAATGCCTGAATCATTGCAACCAGACTACTTCAGACTTCCACTCTCGGGCGAGAGCAGTTGGATGCTACTCCGCGTTCAGTTGATGTCAAGACCATAAAAGTACTAGTCCGCAAAATCTACGCCACGACCCGGAAAATGCCTCGTTTTGAAACCGCTTCACGCCAAAAACATCATTTCGCTTCGCCAGCCCGCCTCACCAATCCAGCCGGTGTACTCCAACCACCGCATCAAAATGCTGGTCCCGGCTCAAAAGCGGAAGGTTATGTTGTTTGCAGAGCGCTGCAATCCACAGGTCGTTCGTTGGAATGGGTTTGCCGGCCTGTCGCAACGCAACACAGATAGCCGCGTAATGATGTGTAGTTTCACCGTTGATATCGAGCACCGTGCAGTCGTCGATTAGCGCGTCCAGCCACCGGCTGTATCGGGCGCGATGACGGGATTGCGCAATTCCGTAGCGATATTCCCCGATCACAATCACTGGCAGCGCTAACTGCTGCGCTTTGGCCAGAATCTCAAAGACCTTCGGATCTGCCTCCGCGGCCGCCGAAAGCGCATTCGTGTCCAGTATCAATCCCGCGTCTCCGGGGACCATATCTCCGCATCGGTCTGCTCAAACGCCTCTTCAATCACTCGATGGATCCGCTCCGTTTCCTTCCGCAGGTCTTTCAGCTTGCCCAAATGTTTCATCCACGGCTTTTGACCGTTTACAGGCGCCACCTTTAGCTTTTCCTCCATCGCCTCGGTCACAAATTGTCGCAACGGTATGCCCCGCTCGGCCGCCTTCGATTTAGCGCGGCGAAATACTCCATCCGGAATTTCCAGCGTGGTCTTCATAAACCTCATACTCCCATATTTATGGGAACCGCGTCAAAGCCGTCATTCGCCTCATTCGCTTCGTTCGCCATCAACCACAGCTTGGCCGCCGTGCTATCGTCGTTTCGCCCTCCGCATCCTGCGCCACCACGGCCATACGCCGTGCCTCCGCAACGTTTCGGCGCGCTTTCAAGAAGTCTCTTCTGGATTCTTTTCGCGCCTCATTCAGGCATTCTGCCGCGTTCGCGGCGTCGCGGAGCTCTTCAGCCAGGCATGGTAGTCTCACCGTGAGGGCAGAATATTCCTCAACTCAGCCACAACTAGGATTTTTGCAGAAGCTGGCATAAAGTCCGTGTTGCTGTTATGGGACAAAGTGAGTAACAAGTGCGCGCTCAAGGCCGCGCCAAAAACCGATAAGAACGCCTATGCAGTTTCAGTCGCGTCTGATCGGCATTCAGGTAGCATCACAGCGAAATCATTCCTGAGTCACATCGGTTGGAGCGCTAGGAAGCGAGAGATGCTACCGGCGACCTGGAACGAGAAACAGAGAATACTCGAAGTCACGTTACCACCCGAGTGCGTGGGAACTGAAAAGGACCGAAATTTTAAACGGAAAATGACAACCAACCCGTAGGGTGCACATGAGCACGGCAAACAAAGTACGCTTGATCCGAGCTGCACGAGAGGCGGGGTTTTCGGACGAAGATGTTCTTCGAGAGGTCCTGAGCGGAGTATACGGCGGCGAAAAGCGCCGCAGAATGGTTGTCGAATGGGGAGAACTCTTAGGTAGAACGCCTAGCGACGCGCTCCGGATCGCGCACGCCGCCGCCCTGATTCCGAGCGCCCACCCGCCGCGCGGCGAGGCGTAACAAATGCTTCGCGATAAAGATCGGGAAACGTCTCGCGAACAAACTTCTCATCCTCTGCGGATGCGCTGGCCAGTTTCCGGACCTTGGCAACCCGTTCCTTCCGGCTCATTGCCGCGAACCGCTGCGTAATCGCCGCCGCAAGATGTTTTTCTGCCATCGCTAATGACCTCGATTAGTCAGTATGCGCCGCCAATCCTTCCGTGACAACCTACTCCCTAAGTTCGAGTTCCACTCCTGTTCGCGTCGGGTGGTGCAGCCTAAATAAGCGAACAAGATCACCTTCGCGGGTGGCCGGCTTTTGGATCCGGTAGCGCACTCTTTTATTACTTGGTATTTAGAGGATGTCTCGGACCATACGATCTTCTTCACGCCTAATCTTTTCGTTTTTGGAAGTCGTTCGGTGCGAGGCCGAATTCGGCGAGCATTTCTTCGTGGGGAATCCCCTGGCCACCTTGTCGCTCAAACCAGGTCTTCGACTCAGCGACTGCTTGGCGTTCCTCTTCACTCTCAGGCTCATCGTCAGGAGGAGCGTTAGCGATGGCGTGTGAGACGGGATCGAGCATGGCTTCCAGCAGGCCCACCACTGCGGAAAGTTGTGCCTGCGGAAGTCGAGCAATCAGTCCGTAGGCGTGCTCTTTGGTATCGGCCATGAACCTATCCTTCGCCCCATTCTCACACAGCTTAAGAGGCAGGCACAATGGCCGATGGCATATGTACTTTAGCTTTCCGCCTCTGCATTTTATGCGTACCGGTGGCAACTACCGTGAGATCCCAACCGTTCGTTGCGTCGCAACTTGCGAGTTCAGGGCAGGGAATCGCCGGGGTAACCACCGCCGCACCGAGCGGCAATAAGTCTCGTAGTCCGTGCCAAACGTAGCCCGCAGATGCGGCTCTTCATACACGACCACAAAGAGATGAGCCATCAGGAGCCAGGGCAGTGTGAAGAGCAGAATCGCAGGCGACTGTTCGTACAAGCCGAAGCCAAACAGAATAGTGAAACCACCGATATACATCGGATTGCGCACGAACTTATACGGACCTCTGGCCACGAACTTCCTCGGCGGATCGAACGGCGCGGGCGTGCCTTCCCCGCGAGCCACAAAAGTAGCCACACAAGCAAACGCCAGAGTTCCACCGGCGACCATCGCAGCAATGCCCAAACCGCGCGCCCAGCCAAAAAAAGCGATCCAAAGACCGCTGTCGTATCGATAGTGCAGCGCCAGCGCAACCCACCCCCACAGAAGAATGAACCCGGCGCCAAAAATTGCCGCCCGAAGAGCAATGAATGCCGTTTTCATGCCGTGCCTCCCCCAAGGCCAGCTCGCATTTTCTCCAATTGCCATTGAGTTTCCTGCTGGCCTTCTGATACGTATTACTGCGAGCGGCGCCACTCGGTTACATTTTTTTCGCGGCTAAACCTTCCTCGCCATAACTCCATCTAGCGGGCGCACATCCCGCTCAACCATGGCCGCAGTCTCATCCCCAGCCACTTCCAACTCATACCGCGTCTGCATATTCATCCAGAAGGCAGGAGCATTCTTGAAATATCGCGCAAAACGCAGCGCCGAGTCGGCCGTAATGCCGCGCCGCTCGTTCACAATGTCCGCGATCCGTGTCACCGGAACGTGCAAATCCAGCGCCACACGGTTCATGCTCAGCCCGCGAGGCTCCATGAACTCCTCACGCAAAATCTCTCCCGGATTTACCGGCTTCAGTTTCCGCGCCATGTTTACTCCTAGTGGTAATCCACAATCCCCACTTCATAAATCGGCCCGTCGTGCCACACAAAGTAAATATCCCCAGCCATCTCAAGGTGTTCCCATCCCGTTCGAATGGTACCAATATATTAATTGACTCTGTTCTGATATTGTGCTACTCTCATCCGTGTTTGCCCTCGCACAAACCGCTCCTATCATTTCTCCGCGAAACCTCCGTGCACGGCGTCTACCCGGCCTCCTCCGACCTGTTCCGACCCGGTCAGCACCACTAAGCCCTTTATCAGCAACACTTACGAGACAGCTCATAAGTGTTGCATCTAAAGCACTTACAGCGATACTAAATCCTTTACATGCAACACTTACAAAAAACCGGGGGGTGGGTGGCAGCTGCTCGGATTTCCCTCCCGTCGAACCTAGGTCCGCAAGCACCACTAAGCACATTAGAATCATATCGTTTGGTTACCACTACCTCATAAATCCTTTGGAATCATATCGTTTCAAAAGCTGGGGTGGGAGTGGGGTAGTACCTGAGGACGCTATCTTTCGCACCACTCTGATTCCAAACCGCTTATTCGATGGGTCCTGCTGGCACAGTCGCAGGGTCTGCAACCGCCACACTCGCTACCGCAGTAGTCGGTCGAGCCACGTACGCTGCCATCAACAAACTCCCCAGCAACAACAGCGCCGCCAGGAAGTACGGCGCACCGGGAAAATGAATCTTCACATGCGGCGCAATCGCAATGGCGAACACTTGCGTAAACAAAATCGGCCCCACCATCCCCGTCATCGAGCGCAAACTGTTGATCGCTCCCTGCAGCTTTCCTTGCGACGAACCATCCACGCAGCGCGACATCAACGACTGCATAGCTGGCGCGGCGATGCCCCACAACGCGATGAACGGGATTACCGCCAGCAAAACCCATCCGCGCGGCGCCAGCGCGAACCCCAAAAATCCCACCGTCCCAAAAATCAATCCCGAGAGTACGCTCGCCCGCTCGCCAAACCTCTTCACGAACCATCCCACCAGGGCGCCCGAAACCACCGCCGCCGAAACCCCCACCACTGCCAGCGACAATCCCACATCTGGCCGGCTCCACGCGTAGCGATACTCGGTGTACAGCGCCCACATCGAAGGCAGCGACTGATGCGCCAGATAGTAGAGCGTCATCACCACGGAAAGCCCCGCAAGTTGCGGGTGCGAACGCAGCAGCTTCAAAGCCCCCATCGGGTTCGCCATGTGCCAAGCGGATTTCGATCGTTTTTCCGGCGGCAGCGATTCCGGCAAGATAAAATACCCGTACAGCGCGTTCGCCAGGCTCAGCGCCGCGGCAGCCCAGAACGGCAACCGCAAATTGTGATTTCCAAGAAGTCCCCCTACCGCCGGGCCAATCACAAAACCCAAACCGAAAGCTGCGCTGATCATTCCAAACGCGTGCGCTCGTTTTTCTGGCGGCGTCACATCGGTTACGTAGGCAAACGCCGTCGACACATTCGACGT
>Ga0210407_10001304_pt1 | contig 23861 bp, 12 predicted proteins | sample IncBWC27MmetaG_FD_150860 | JGI IMG/M metagenome (GOLD analysis project Ga0210407, IMG submission 150860) | Forest soil microbial communities from Barre Woods Harvard Forest LTER site, Petersham, Massachusetts, United States - Inc-BW-C-27-M | ecosystem: Environmental > Terrestrial > Soil >... | reverse complement strand
CGGCGGTCTGATGGGAGCGCAAAACTCTCAAAACGGCCTGACCGCGGACGGTACAACCCAAGCGGTCCAGACCGCTTATGTGGGCGGCAATTTCTTCGCTGTGCTGGGTATCACCCCGGCCGCGGGGCGATTCATTTTGAGCACGGAAGGTAAGGTCGTGGGCGCCGACCCGGTAGTGGTTCTGAGTTACAACTACTGGAAAACCCGCTTCGGCGGTGACTCATCAATCCTGGGGAAAGCCGTTTTTATTAACGGTCATCCCGTCACCATCATTGGAGTTGCGGCCAAGGGTTTTCTTGGGCCCACTCCTCTTCTCCAAGTCCAAGCGTACCTTCCTCTGAGCATGTACCTGGTCGAGAGAGGAGTTGGCGCCGACTTCCTCGCCGATCCCAACGCTCGCAGCATGATTGCCTTGGCGCGGGTGAAGCCCGGTGTGGACATCAAGCAAGTTCAGTCCGAACTCTCGGTCGTGGGCGAGCGTCTGCTGAAGCGATATCGAAGAGATGGGGGATTTCGAGAATTGCGCGCCAATCGATTGCGGCCGCCAGGGATCATAAGCGGAGGGAATCCTTTCCCTAAGCTGGCGGCGCTATTCCTGACCCTGGCCGCGCTAGTGCTGGCTCTTGCATGCGTGAACGTCGCCAATCTTTTTCTGGTGCGTGCGGCAGGACGCCAGCGTGAGATGGCTGTTCGTGCCGCGCTGGGCGCCGGCAGTGGCCGGTTAGTCCGCCAACTGCTTACCGAAAGTCTGCTTGTAGCAGCTCTCGGTTGCGGTATGGGAGTTTTGCTCGGCTTGGGCGCAGATCGGCTCTTCGGCTCTGTATCGCTCCAGAGTGAGTTGCCGATTGTCTTTGATTTCGCTTTTAACTGGCACGTTTACGCGTATGCCTTTGCAGTAGCGGTGGCTGCTGCACTGGTCGTGGGCGTGGTCCCCGCGGCACGCGTGCAACACGGCAACTTGCGGGACGTGTTGCACGAAGGCGGACGCACATCGACGGGCGGACGCCAGCATTTACGAAGCCTCCTGGTGGCGGTCCAGGTTGGCGGATCGCTTGCCTTGCTCATCGTTGCCGGCCTGTTTGTACGTAGCCTTCGTGGCGTTCAGCATGCTGATCTTGGGTTCGATCCTCGGTCAGTCCTTAATTTGACCCTCGACCCGAATGAGATCGGCTACACGGAAGCCCAGAGCCGCGCTTTCTTTCGTGCGATGCTGGAGCGCACGCGGGCTCTGCCGGGAGTGGAGTCCGCGAGTCTCGCATCCTCGGTTCCGTTGAGCGACTCCGTTCAAGCCAGAGATCTGGTGATTTCGGGTTACGCGGCTTCCTCGGACCATGAGGCGCCTCACGCCGAATTCGATGCGGTTTCTCCGGGCTATTTCACAACCATGCGGATAAGACTGAATCGCGGACGCGACTTCAGCGAAGCGGACAACGAAAACTCGGCCCAGGTCGCTGTGATTAACCAGGTCATGGCTGAACGCTATTGGCCAGGCCAGGAGCCATTGGGCAAGTCGTTTGCGGTGACTTCTGATTTGACGCATCCCGCGACCATTGTGGGTGTGGTGCGGAATCACCGAATGGGCCAACTTTATGGGCCTTTCGAGCCGATCTTCTATCTTCCCGTTGCGCAGGGCAATTTACCGGCGGAGACGCTGCAGATCCGCTCGGCACAAAGTGCTTGGGCCATTGTCCCCCAGATAAGAGCAATTGCACAGTCACTGGCGCCAGCGGTTCCTGTCTATGGCGTGCGCACGATGACGGAAGTGCTGCACGGCGGCAACGGCTTGTTGTTCTTCGAAATCGGAGCGAGCCTGGCTGCCGCGTTGGGATTGCTCGGGTTGATTCTTGCGACTGTCGGTGTCTACGGGGTGATGTCGTATGCCGTCCGGCAACGCACCCAGGAAATTGGCATTCGGATCGCGCTTGGGGCGCAGCGGCGAGACATTCTGGCGATGGTTGGACGCCAAGGCGTGCTGATCGTCGCGACCGGCTTGGCGGCCGGCTTGCTTGCGGCGCTTGCCGTTGGCCGCCTGGTTAACGATTTCCTCGTGGGCGTTGCCTCGACAGACCCGGTTACTTATGTCGGAGTTTCCGTCTTACTGGCGGCTGTAGCGGGCTTGGCCACCTATGTTCCCACGCGCCGGGCGACCAAAGTCGATCCCATGGTAGCGCTGCGGTACGAGTAGGGAGATATATGACGACCATTCTTCAAAACGTGCGCTACGGTTTCCGCCTATTGTGGAAGAATCCTGGCTTTACGCTGGTGGCAATCATTACGGTCGCCCTCGGCATTGGAGCGAACACAGCGATTTTCAGTGTGCTCTATGAATCCCTGCTGGCCCCGATGCCCTATCCGGATGGCGACCGGCTGATGATGGTGTGGTCCAAGATTGACGGGCGTAACCCGGTCTCCGCGGGCGACTTCCTTGAGTGGAAGCGGCAGAACAAGACTTTTCAGGATCTGGTGGCTTGGAGTGGCGGCAACTACAACTTTGCTACTCCGGATAAGCCAGAGATGGTTTCCGGCCGAATAGCGAGTCCTGGTTATTACCGCATGCAGGGCTTCGAGTTTTTTCTCGGCCGCGATTTCATACCGGAGGAGGGCTCTCCGGGCAGGGATCATGTCGTCATTCTTAATCACAAGACTTGGGTGCGTCTGGGTTCTGATCGAAACATTATCGGCAAACCCATTCGCTTGAGCAATGAAACTTATACGACAGTTGGAGTGCTGGCTCCTGGTCTCGCAGACCGCCTAACGGATGGCGACGTGTCGGTACCGCTGGCCTTCAAACCGGAGCAATTGAATCACGACTTCCATTGGCTGTTGGTGATGGGGAAGCTGAATCCCGGTGTTTCGCTGGAGCAAGCTCAGGCGGACATGAACGTTGTAACCAGCCGCCTTGCGCGAGACTTTCCCAAGTCAAACAAGGGATGGGGAGCCAGCGTTGAACCACTGCACAATGATTTTCTTCCTCCCGAACTGATCAAGAACCTGTGGTTATTGATGGCCGCAGTTGCGTTCGTGCTCCTGATCGCCTGCGCCAATGTGGCGAATCTGCTGTTGGCGCGCGGTATGTCGCGGACCAAGGAAATCGCTGTCAGGACTTCGCTGGGAGCCACGCGCGCCAATGTTTTCAGTCAGTTTCTGGTGGAAAGCCTGATCATGGCCGGACTGGGGGGAATAGTCGGCATCGGCCTGGGCGAGATCATGCTTAAGGTCCTGATGGCCAACATACCCTTCGAACTTCCGTCGGAGGCAGACGTAAGGCTGAGCGTACCAGTCTTGCTGTTCACGTTGGCGGCGACGACCTTGGCAGGTGTTTTCTTTGGATGTGCTCCCGCCTGGCAAGCTTCGCGTGTGAATCCCAATGAAGCTTTGAAAGAGGGCGGTCGCGCTGGAACCAGCACCGGAAAACACCGTTTGCGCAGGATTTTGATCGTGGCTGAGTTTGCCCTCGCATTGACCCTTCTGGCAGCTGCCGGTCTGGCAATGCACAGCTTCTGGAACGTCACCCGTATCGACCTCGGCATTCGCAAAGATCATATTTTGACGTTCTTTCTTCCTGTGTCCCAGGAGCGCTTCACTAAAGCTGACGAGATCAATTCGTACTATCGGCAGATGCTGGAAAAAATCCGTGCTGTGCCGGGAGTGGTAGACGCCGCAGCGTCCACGGGCACGCCTCTACTAGGCACGTTTGGCGGAATGTATTTCAGCGTGTCCGGCAAACCCGTCGCTGATCCTTCGCTACGACCTACTTCACCGTTCCAGATGGTTACGCCCGGATACTTTGCAACCTACGGGATCCGCATGTTCAAAGGGCGGGGCTTTACTGAGCAGGACTCGGCCAGCAGCACTCGGGTGGCGATGGTGAACGAAAATTTCGTTCGCCGCTATTTGCCTGGGGTCGATCCGCTCACCCAGATTATTGAAATCGATCAGTTAATCCCCGGAGCCGCCAAGACGGGCGACATTGTTCCGTGGCAGATCGTAGGAGTCTTCCACAACGTCAGAAACGGTCGAATTCGTGAGGATGATATTCCGGAGATTGAAGTGCCTTTCTGGCAGAGCCCGTGGCCGCAGGTTGGAATGGCGGTTCGTACCCAGGGAGATCCCGGAGCCATGACGAAGAGCATTGCGGCCGCCGTTCACGCGGTTGATCCTGATCTGCCGCTAGCGAACATCCAGACCATGGACCAGATTCTTGATAGGTCTCTTCTCGGTGACCAATTTATCGCCGCCCTGTTCGGCAGTTTTGCTGGAACCGCCCTTCTGCTCGCGGCAATGGGAATCTACGGCGTGATGGCTTTCGGAGTCGCCCAACGTACTCACGAGGTCGGTTTGCGAATTGCCTTGGGTGCCGGCAAGGAACAAGTTCTGCGGCTGATTTTGCGGGAAGGCCTCCTCTTAGTTACGGCTGGATTAGGTCTCGGCCTTTTTGGTGCTTACTTCCTGGGCCGCGCCATGCAAAGCACGCTGTACGGCGTTGGCACGATCGATCTAGGCGCATTCTGTGCGGTGGCGATGATTCTGTTGGCTTCGGCGTTGCTCGCTTGTTATTTGCCCGCCCGGCGTGCGACGAGGATCGATCCGATGGTGGCGCTGCGGTACGAGTAGGGAGAACGAATGAATGGACTATTTCAGGATGTCATCTACGGACTGCGCATGATGCGCAAGAGTCCCGGCGTCACGGCTCTGGTGGTGATCACACTGGCGTTGGGCATCGGCGCGAATACTGCCATTTTCAGCAATGTGAACGCCCTGATCCTCCGGCCATTCGCGTTTCCGGACCTCGATCGCGTCACGGTTGTGTACGAGACCGTTCCCAAGCAGGATGCGAACGATGTCAAACCAGCACCCGCGAACTTCCGCGACTGGACCGAGCAGAACAAAACATTCGATTACCTAGCGGCCGTTCACGGGTGGGATGCCAATCTGACTGGCCAAGGCATAGCCGAGCGAGTGGAGGGTTACCAAGTCACTGCTCATTTCTTCACGCTGCTTGGCGTCGCGCCACAACGGGGTCGTCAAATCGGAAGCGTTGACTTTGAGCATGGAACCGCCCCGGTGGTTGTGTTAAGCAACGGTTTCTGGCAACGGCATCTGGGAGGAGATCCAAACATTGTCGGTCGAAGCCTGCTGATGAATGGCAGGAAATTCGAAGTCATCGGCGTCGCATCTCCAGATCTCGATTTCCCAGTTGGAGCCGAAACTTGGACTCCGCTTGATCTTGGCTCCACCACTGGCACTGATCGCGAAAATCACTATCTGCAAGTAATCGGCCGCGTGAAAGTGGGAACATCGATTGCCCAAGCTCAGGCAGATGTTCAGGCGATTGCTGACCGTCTCGCGCAGCAATTACCGAATACCAATGCTGGCCATGGAATCCGAATCGTGCGCCTGGTTGAGGACCTCACTTTCGGGACTCGCCGGTTTGTCTTGGTGCTGATGGGCGCAGCGGTGTTTGTCCTTTTGCTTGCCTGCGTCAACGTCGCCAATTTGCAGCTGGCACGCATTTCCAGCCGCCAGAAAGAGATGGCTGTCCGTCTCGGCCTTGGAGCCAGCCGATGGCAGCTCATTCGTCAGTTACTGGTGGAGAGCGTCTTGCTGTCGATCGCCGGCGCGCTTGCCGGAGTTGTGCTTGCCAAATGGGGGCTGGTAGTTCTTCGTCGCGACATCCCGACCTTCATCATGGACCACGCTCCCGGACTGAAGCACCTGGAGATTGATTCGCGAGTGCTTTGGTTCACTCTGGTGATTGCTCTGTTGTCGGGAATTGTGGCGGGCTTAGCTCCGGCATTGCGTTTCTCACGCGCAGAACTGAGCGACATCCTCAAGGAAAATGCGCGTTCCACAAGCTCAAGCTCTGGCGCCGGACGCCTGCGAAGTTTGCTGGTTGTGTCCGAGGTTGCGCTAGCCTTGGTCCTGTTGGTGGGAGCTGGCCTAATGGTGACGGGTTTTCACAACCTGCTAACCGTCGAGATGGGCTTCGATCGCACGCGCGTGCTGACGTTTCACGTTGCTTTACCCGCCGAGAAGTATCAGAAGGAAGAGCAAATCCGCGGTTACTACGATCGGGTGATCCAGGAACTACAGTCGCTGCCGGGGGTCGAATCCGTGGGGTGCGTCACGAGCCTGCCTTCGGGCTGGAGCTGGAACTGGACGGAATACACGGCAGAAGGCCGGCCGCCAACGTCGGCTAGTGAACGGCCGTCTGCTGTTTCACAAATTGTTACTCCCGATTTTTTCCGAACTTTGCGAGTGCCGCTGCTGCAAGGCCGGCTGCTCCTGGCTCAAGATGGTCCAAGTGCGCCTCCAGTTGTGGTGATCAGCGCGGCCATGGCGCGCGACAACTGGCCCGGACAAAATCCTCTCGGCAAACACCTTAAGCTGGGTCGACTTGACGGACCGGCCCCCGAACGTACAGTCGTCGGCGTGGTGCGGGACATTCGATCCTCCGGATTTGACGACCAACCCGATCCAACCACTTACGTGCCCTTTGCGCAGATGCCGCAAGCTTCGTCGGCCATAGTTGTGCGCACTTCGACTGACCCTTTGGCGCTGGCGTCGGCTGCGATGGCGCGAGTACGAAGCATCGATTCGGACGAGCCGCCCTACGATGTGCGCAGCCTGGAACAGGTGATCTCCGACAACGTCAGTGGTGTCGAGTCTTCCGCCCGCATGATGATGGTGTTTGGTTTCACCGCGCTGGTCCTGGCAGCAGCTGGAATTTTCGCAGTGATGTCGTACTCGGTGACACAGCGCACTCATGAAATCGGAGTGCGAATGGCGCTCGGCGCTCGACGCTTTGACGTGTTGCAACTGGTGGTCAAAAAGGCCATCACACTCGCGGCGATCGGGCTCGCGATTGGAGTCTCGGTTGCGCTCCTGCTGAGCCACATGCTCTCCAGCATGCTTTTCGGCGTGATTCGAATCAATGGCGGGGTGTTCGTTCTGTTGACAATCACTTTGGCGGCGGTCGCCGCGCTGGCCGCCTATATTCCAGCTAGCGGCGCAACCAGAGTCGATCCCATGCAAGCGCTTCGATACGAGTAGGAGGAACCATGAACGGACTGTTCCAGGATCTTCGGTATGCCTTGCGCCAGTTGTTGAAGTCCCCAGGGTTTGCGATCACCGCCGTGCTGTCGCTCATGCTGGGGATTGGCGCGACCACGGCGATCTTCAGCGTCGTGTACAGCATTCTGCTCGATCCTTATCCGTATCGCGACGCGGACCGCATGGTGCATGTGGAACTGCGCGACAAGAGCGACCGCGGGCCGCTGCTGTTTGTGAACGGCTCCGAGTACGAGGAACTTCGGCACGCGTCCTCCGTGGACGATGTGTTCCTGCAACGACAAGAGTCGCAGACGTTGACCGGCGGGCAATTTCCGATCTCGGTCGAAGTGGGTCAGTATTCGCCGAACCTGTTCGCATACATGGGCGTTCCGCCACTCCTTGGACGCGGGTTCACGCCAGCCGATGCACCCGGCGGCAAGGGCGCTCCCGTCGTCTTGCTGAGTTACTTGTTCTGGCAGAAGCAGTTTGCGGGAAATCGCAACGTGGTTGGGCAGACAATCGAACTCAACCACAAGCTGTATACCGTAATTGGCGTGACGCCTCCGCGCTTCACCTGGGGCGACTCCGACGTGTACGCCCCGGGAATGCCGACTGCCGACCCGCACGAATACTGGATGTCGTTTATCAAGCTGAAGCCGGGTGCCAAGCATGCCGCGGCTGCTGCCGAATTCCAGGTTCTTGTGGATCGTTTTACGAGAGACGATCTCAAAGATTTTCGCCGCGACCGGCGGGTTGCCATCGTCACACTGAACGAAGAGGTGCTCGGCCGTTTCTCCGGGACGCTGGTCCTGCTTTTCGCGGCGGTGATCGCGCTGCTGGTGATCGGATGCGCCAATGTTTCGATTCTGTTACTCGCGCGCGGAATTGCCCGGCAACATGAGTTGGCGGTTCGCGCATCGATCGGCGCCAGTCGCACACGTTTGATCCGGCAGTTACTCACGGAGTCCGTTCTTCTGTCTCTCGTAGGCGCGACCCTGGGAGTCTTGCTGGCTTACCGCGGAGTGGGAATCCTCTCCGCCATGCTGCCGCTGTATTCGTTTCCGCATGAGGCGGCAATTCGCGTGAATGGGACTGTCCTTGTGTTCAGCGCAGTCCTCTCGGTTGTCACTGGAATTCTTTTTGGTATTTCGCCGGCCTGGCAGCTTTCCCGTCCGCCGATCAGCGAACTGATTCAGGCCAACAGCACCAAGCACACCGGAACCGCGCGGAATCGCAATACCCATCGACTGCTGATCGCCGGGCAAGTCTCCCTGACGCTGCTGTTAATGGCGGGCGCTGGGGCAGCGACGAAAGCCTTTCTCGCCCTCACTCACACTCCACTGGGATTTGATCCAGACCACGTGTTTGCCATGACTACGGTGCTTCCAAAAGGAACGAACACGACCTGGCAAGCCCGGTTGAATGCTGAAGAAGTGATCCGAAGGACGATCGATGAAGTACCGGGCGTGACGGCCGCAGCTGTTTCTACCACGTGGTTTCCCCCGTTCGGAGGATTTGACGCCAAGGTCGAAGTCCGCAGTAAACCGACGCTCACGGGAGCTGAAGCGGTGCTGGCCTTGGTGAGTCCGAAGGAATTCGAAACACTGCGAATCCCGCTGCTTGCCGGACGTATCTTCGATGATACGGAAGTCAATCGCGCGGCTCATCTGGCGCTCGTCAACCAGTCGTTTGTGAAGCAGTTCCTTCCCGAAGGGAATCCGATCGGACAAAGCGTGCGCAGTCCCATGCTCAAGGTGGAACAGCCGGAGCTGTTGCTCGCACAGGCCCCCGATGACTGGCTCGAAATCATCGGAGTGGTTGGAGACACGCGTGATGACGGGCTCGAACGCCCGGTCAAGCCGGCTGTCTTTCTTCCTTACAGCTTCGTACTGCCGCCCGATGTGGGGCTGTTCGTGCGCGCCAGCGGGACTCCAGAAGCGGCGATTCAGTCGGTGAAGCGGCGGCTGCGGGAGCTCAATCCTGATCTGACCGTCGTTGGTGACCGCACTCTGGCATGGTGGCTGGAAACACGCGGGTGGGGGCAAGGACGGTTCATAGCAATGCTCTTTTCGCTCTTCGCACTTCTCGCGCTGGCCTTGGCAGCCGCAGGGCTTTACAGCGTAGTTTCCTTCTCCGTTACGCAGCGCACACAGGAAGTTGGCATACGAATGGCCCTCGGCGCCCCGCGCGCCAACATTTTGCGACTGGTTATCAGTTCCACGGCCGTCATGCTTGCCGCCGGGGTAGGAGTTGGACTGGCGCTCAGTCTGGCTCTGGACCATATCGTGCGTGCCTGGGCCGGCGGTGGGAGTCCGCGCGACCCGGTGACGCTATTTTTGGCGGCTTTGATTCTGATCATGGTAGCGACTCTTGCCTGCGTTATACCGGCGTGGCGCGCAGCGACGGTCAATCCCGTGGTGGCATTGCGATACGAGTAGGACATTTATGGCTGGATTCTTACAAGACCTCCGCTACGCTTTACGCCAGCTGCGGCGCGCTCCCGTCTTCACCGCGGCGGCAGTCATTACGCTGGCATTGGGGATCGGGGCCAACGCGGCCATTTTTTCGCTGGTGGATCAAATCCTCCTGAAGCAGCTGCCGGTAGTAGAGCCCGATCGGCTCGTCATGCTCAAGTACGAGGGGTCCGACACGGGTCACACGAGTTCATACGGCGGAGATACTCAGCAATACTTTTCCTATCCTATGTATCGCGATCTTCGCGACCAGAACCATGTGTTTTCCGGAATACTCACCATGTTTCCTACCCAGGTGGGAGTCCAATGGAAAAATAGTCCGAGCCTCGCCAACAGCGAACTGGTCAGCGGAAACTACTTCTCCATCCTGGGTCTCAAGCCTGCATTGGGGCGCCTTTTCGTCCCCGAAGACAGTGCGAGTCGCGGCGCTTCCCCCGTGGTTGTTCTCAACTACCGTTACTGGAAGCAGACATTCGCATCCGACCCGTCTGTGATGAATCAGAGCATCCTGATCAACGGGAATCCATTCACCATCATCGGCGTTGTGCAGCCCGGTTTTGACAGCGTCATTGCCGGCACGGTCCCCGCTTTCTTTGTTCCCATCACGATGAAAGCGCAGATGACCCCCGCCTGGGACGAACTGGAGAACCGCAGATCCAGATGGCTGAACATGGTTGCTCGGGTGCAGCCGGGGATAACGACCCAGCAGGCGGAGGCGGGGATCAATCCGCTTTGGAAGTCACTCCGCACCATGGAACTGGAGAGTATTCCGGCACGCGGTCAGCGCTTTCGTGAGCAGTTTGTGGAGAAGAGTCATTTGACGCTCCTTGACGGTTCGAAGGGTTTTTCTCCACTCCGCCAGATCATGCGCATGCCGCTTCTCATCCTGATGGGAATGGTCGGCGTGCTAACTCTGATGGCGACTGCGAACGTCGGAAGCCTTCTGCTGGTGCGCGCTTCCGGCCGCATTCGTGAAATGTCGGTTCGCTATGCACTGGGTGCGACGCGGCAAAGGGTGGCTCGTCAACTACTCGTCGAAGGCCTGTGTTTGGGCTTAACCGGCGGGCTGTGTGGTCTTGCGTGCGCCCCTCTCCTCGCGGCTGGTCTCATTAGTTTCGTGAATCCGACGGCGACAACCGCGGGGATTACCTCTCTTTCCGCTTCTCCCGATTCACGAGTTCTGCTGTTCTGCATCGCGATTTCTATCGTCGCGAGTGTCCTCTTCAGTCTCGCGCCCATTCTCCAGTTCTATCGTCCGAAGATGACACCGGCGCTCAAGCAGCAAACCATAAGCGCGGAGGGCGGCCACGCCCGGTTTCGCCGGCTCACCGTGGGCCTCCAGATCGGCCTCAGCCTACTGCTGCTGGTCGGCGCTGGTTTATTCACCCGCACGCTGGCAAACCTGAAGTCGGTCGATGTTGGCTTCGCCACCGATCACCTGCTGGCTTTCCAAATCAATCCCCGTCTGTCGGGCTATGAGTCGGCCGCTGTCACGCCGTTGTACAAGCGCCTAATCGATACCCTCAGTTCACAGCCCGGAGTGCAGTCGGTGGGCATGACCGACGACCCGGTTCTCGCGCAGTCCGATAACACCTTCTCAATTAATGTGCCCGGGTATCAGCCCCAGGAAGGAGAGCGCATGAGCTTCGAGTGGGAGCACGTGACGCCCGGCTATTTCGCGACCCTGCAACTTCCTCTCCTCGCCGGACGCGCGTTTAACGACTCAGATGGCCCCGCCACCGCCAAGGTCGTAGTAGTGAATGAAAGCTTCGTCCGAAAATTCTTTGGCAATAACGAACAAGCCATTGGCAGAACGTTTGCTGAACGACGGGTCAATGAAAAAAATCCCTTCGTTGTCGTAGGAGTAGTGAAAGACGCCAAACACTTCGATCTGCATGAGCAGCCCAAGCCAATCTTTTACTCACCTCTCTTTCAGGATCCGGAACCCAATGCCGTGGCCGTTTACGTCCGCACACGACAAGCGCCTGAAGACGCAGCCAGCACGGTCCGCACGGCGGTGACCGGTATGGATTCCAGACTGGTTGTGGACTCGCTGCAATCCATGCACGCCCAGATCGATGGAACGCTGACCTCCGAACGCATGCTCTCGTTCCTGGCAAGCGGCTTCGGGATCGTGGCCATTTTTGTTACTGCCATCGGCCTCTACGGAGTATTGGCTTATTCGATTGCCCAGCGCACCCGCGAAATCGGTATCCGGATGGCGCTCGGCGCGACTCGGGGCTCGGTCGTAAAAATGGTCCTGCGTGAGGTGTTGATCTTGACTGGCTTCAGCGTGGCCGTGGCAATACCACTGTCAACAGCTTTGAGCGCACTCGTAAGGAGTCAACTCTTCGGCGTTTCGGATCGCGATCCGGCAACCCTGTTACTGGTCACACTCGCTATCGGAACTGTCGCGTTGCTCGCGGCATGGGCGCCCGCACGCCGCGCCACTCAGGTTCAGCCGATCACAGCCCTGCGCTACGAGTAGGAGATAGGAACCATGACCGGACTAGTGCAAGATCTGCGTTACGCCGTTCGCCAGTTTTTCAAAACGCCGGGACTGACCGCTGTTGTGGTCATCACCATCGCCCTGGGCGTCGGCGCGAACACGGCTCTGTTTTCCGTGGTCAACGGGGTGCTCCTAGATCCCTTGCCCTATCCCCAGCCCGACCAACTCGTCGCCCTGCGCGAAAGCAAGGCGAACTTTGAATGGGGCACAATTCCTTACCCGAATTTCCGTGACTGGCAAAAAGATAATCGCACATTTTCTTCGATGGCGGTTTGGCGCGACTATGCCTTCAGCCTAACCGGGGCTGGAGAGGCCGAACAAGTGAACGGTCAGCTTGTATCGTCCGACTTTTTACAGATTCTCGGAGTAAAGCCACTCCTGGGTCGGCCTTTTGCTCCCGGCGAAGACGAAATCGGAGCCGCACCGATCGCAGTGATCAGTGAAGGGTTGTGGCGACGTAAGTTCAATTCCGCGACGGACGTTCTCGGTAAGGGCCTCACGCTCGACGGAAAAAGCTACACCATCGTTGGTGTGATACCGGCGAGTCTTCATTTCCCGATGGGCAGCGCTTCCGCTAGGCGGGAAGTGTTCGTCCCGATTGGTCAGTGGAAAAACAGTCTTCTCACCTCGAGAGGCGCGGGGTTGGGAATTAACGGCATCGGCCGGCTTAAACCCGGTGTGACTATTGAGCAGGCCAGAGCCGACATGACAACCGTCACAAACAATCTGGCAGTGGCCTTTCCCGACGCTAACCAAGGGAAAAGCGCGAAACTCATTCCGTTCCAGCACTGGATGGTGGGCGACATCGGGTCCCTACTGATGGTGCTTTTGGCCAGTGTTGGCTTTGTGCTTTTGATTGCCTGCGTCAACGTTGCAAACCTCCTGCTGGCCCGTTCGACTGGCCGGACGCGCGAATTCGCAATTCGCTCTGCACTGGGTGCGAGCCAGCGCCGCATGGTCCGGCAATTGTTGACGGAAAGTATCCTGTTGGCATTCGCCGGCGGCGCTCTCGGCCTGCTGCTGGCGGCGTGGGGAACGCGAGCGGCATTGGGTATTCTTCCTACTGCGTTGCCGCGAGCGGAAGAGATCGGGCTCGATCCCCGCGTGCTGTTCTTCACGCTGGCAATTTCCCTCATTGCGGGAATTTTGTTTGGCCTCGCTCCGGCGCTGAAAACATCACCGTCGAAGCTGCAGGACAGCCTCAACGAAGGTGGCCGAGGCCTGAGCGGAAACAAGCACCGCGTGCAAGGCATCTTTGTCGTGGCTGAACTGGCCATGGCACTCGTGCTGCTGGCAGGCGCGGGCTTGATGATCCGCAGTTTGACACTGCTTTGGGGTGTCGACCCGGGCTTCAATCCGAAAAATGTCCTGACGGTTGGCCTGACACTTCCCGAACCAATGATGACCGCTTCTTCGGACACCATTCGTGCAGCCTTCCGCGAGTTCGACAACAAGATGATGTCGATTCCGGGCGTGGAAGCAGTTTCGCAGACCTGGGGTGCTCTCCCGATGGCCGGCGACGACGAGCAAACGTTCTGGTTCGAAGGCCAGCCCAAACCGGCCACGGAGAATGACAAGAGCTGGGCCATCGACTACATCGTGGAACCCGGCTATCTGAAGGCCATGGAACTTCCGCTCCTGCGCGGCCGCTTCTTCACGGATCAGGACAATGAGCACTCGCCACCGGTCGTAGTTGTCGACGATGTCTTTGCCCGCAAGTTTTTCCCCAATGAAAACCCGATCGGTAAACGAATCATTTCGGGTAATTTTGCTGATCCCGCGCAGATTGTGGGCGTAGTTGGGCACGTGAAACAGTGGGGGCTCGACATGGATGACACGCAGAAGCTGCGTGCCCAGTTCTACATCTCTTGCATGCAGATGCCGGATTCTTTTGTAAAAATGCAGGCTTCCGGGTCGGCGCTGATCGTACGTTCCAACCAGGCAGGGGCCGGATTGCTCGATTCCATTCGACACGCCAGCCAACAGATCAGCAACCAGCAGATCATCTTTGCTCCCCAGACGATGGACCAGATCATCGCCGACTCTCTTGCCGAGCGTCGTTTCTCGATGATTCTTTTCGGAGTGTTCGCTGCGCTGGCGCTGTTGCTCGCCAGCGTTGGGATTTATGCCGTCATTTCCTACGTTGTCGGACAGCGAACACACGAAATCGGAATCCGGATGGCGCTGGGAGCGCGCCGGCCCGACATTCTACGTCTGATCCTTGCTGGAGCCAGCAGACTCGCCTTGTTCGGCGTCGCAATTGGTTTAGTGTCCGCGCTGGGCTTGACCGGACTGATGGCGAAGTTGCTGTACGGAGTAGGTCCGCGCGATCCGCTTACATTCATCGCGGTTCCCGCAATTCTGATTTCAGTAGCTCTGCTAGCCAGCTATTTACCCGCGCGTCGGGCCACTAAGGTCGATCCGATGACTGCGTTGCGGTACGAGTGACATCGATATCGAGATCAACGTAACCACTTATGGACTACCTATGATTCAACTCAAGAACGTCGAACGCAGTTACAAAACCGGTGCCGGCCAAACGTGGGTTCTACGGCGCATCAATCTGGACATTCGGCAAGGTGAATTCATCACGGTGATGGGACCGTCCGGAGCAGGGAAGTCCTCCTTATTAAATGTTCTCGCCCTGCTCGACGACCAGTGGGGTGGTGAATACTGGTTTCGCGATCAGGCTGCGCACACCATGAAGCGCGGAGGACGCGCAGACTTGGCCAAGCGGAACATCGGGGTGGTCTTTCAGAGTTATCACCTGCTCGACGATCTCACTGTACGGGAGAACATTGACCTGCCGCTTTCGTACAAAGATATTCCCCGCAACCAACGGCAGAGCCTGGTAGCGGACGTTCTCGATCGTTTTCAAATCGTCGCCAAGAAAGACCTCTACCCAAGCCAGCTTTCGGGTGGACAGCAGCAGCTGGTGGGGATCGCGCGCGCGGTCATTCACAAGCCCGCGTTGTTGTTGGCCGACGAGCCGACTGGCAATCTGCATTCCACTCAGGCCAAGGAAATCATGGAACTCTTCCGTGAACTGAATCGGGAGGGCACGACGATCGTGCAGGTAACCCACTCGGAAACCAACGCAGCGTACGGAACCCGCACTCTCCAAATGCGGGACGGTTGGATGGTCGGCGACACGGCGAATCCATCGCTGGAACCCAGCAATGCGGCGGTGAATGGATGAATCGAGGCCTTTGGGGAAGATACTGGAAATTTCCGGCTCGCATCGCAAGTTTCGTTGTGATTGTTGCTCTGGCTCCTGCGCAAGTGCGCACGCCGGCTGAGCTGGAGATGCCAAAATCCCACAATCCATTCCGTCCATACACACCCGATCATGTGGCCCAGCCGGTACTCACAAATTCGCCTCGTCTGGATAGCCTGATCCGCGATGGCAAGCTGTACTTGTCTTTGAAGGACGCGATTTATCTCGCTCTCGAAAACAATCTGGACTTGGCCATCGCCCGTTATAACCTGCCGATTGCCGATACTGACCTTTTGCGAACTCAGGGCGGCGGTAGCTTTCGTGGCGTTAACACAGGTGTAGTGCAGGGAACTCCTGGTGGCGGAGTTGGAGGTTTCGGCGCTGGCGCGCCTGGAGCAGGTGCGGGAGGCACCACAAGTGGAGCTGGCGGTGCCGGCGCGGGCGCCGCAGGCCTGGTGCAGTCAACTCTAGGTGCGGGCACTCCGGTCGCTTCGTACGACCCGGCGGTTAGTTTAAATCTGGGAATCGAGCATGCAACATCTCCCTTGTCGAATCAGAAAGTCTTCGGTGTTCCATCCTTGCAACTGAACACGGCGCAAGTGAACAGCGTCTTCTCTCAGGCCTTTCCCACCGGTACAACGGTCTCCTTCGAATTCGACAACAACCGGCAGACGACGAACAGTCCCAACACGGACCTCCTGCCGGTTTTGAACTCGTTTTACCGCTTCACCTTTCGGCAAGAACTTCTCGCAGGTTTTGGTTTCGGACCCAATCTGCGGTTCCTGCACATCGCGAAAAATAACAAGAAGATCTCCGACATCGCTTTTAAGGATCAGGCGATCGCCACCGTTACCCAGATCGAAAACATCTATTGGGATTTGGTTAGCGCCCATCAACAATCCCGCGTAAACGAGCAGTCCCTGGCTTTCGCCAATCAGACTTTGGACAATGCCAGGAAGCAGCTGAAGTTGGAAGCCATCCCTGAGATGGACGTCATGAAGGCCGAGGCCGAAGCCTCGAAGCGCGACCAGGATCTGACCGTTGCCCGCACTAACCTCCAGTTGCAGGAATCGCTGATGAAGAACGCGCTCACCAGAACGCTGGACAATCCCACTCTGGAAGAAATGCCGGTGGTTCCGACGGACCAGATGCAACCTGACACGGAAGCGAACGAGCCCATTCTCGACCTGATCGACCGGGCGCTGCGCAGCCGTCCGGAGCTATTGGAAACAGACATCGATCTTGCCAATCGCCAGATCAGCAGAAAAGCCGCAGGAAATGCCTTGCTGCCCTCCCTCGCGTTGGTCGGGTTCTACGGAGGCACCGGGCTCGGGGGAGAGCCAAACCCAGCAGCGCCAAATCCTTCGGACGTGCCAAGCGATTTACTTGGCACCTGGCGAAACACTTTCAACAACTCGTCCCCGGATTATTACGTCGGGATCAGCTTGAACATTCCATTCCGCAACCGGGTGGCCAAGGCCGACCAATACCGCTCCGAGCTCGAATATCGTCAAGCCGGCCTGCGCAAGGAACAGCTGAAGAAACAGATTCGCATCGAAGTCCGGAATGCTCAATATGCCTTGGAGCAATCGCGCGCCCGGGTTCAGGCAGCTACCAAGGCAAGAAATCTGGCGCAGCGGACCTTCGATATCACGAAGAAGGAGCAGGATCTCGGCGCAGGCTCAAGCTACCAGACTATGACCGCCCAGCGGGATCTTTCCGTCGCGGAACTGGATCTGGTGACTGCAATGACTACCTATGCCAAGTCCAAAGTCGAACTTGATCGCGCAACCGGCGCGACTTTGGAACATAATGGTGTGCTGATCCAGGACGCAGTCAGCGGAAAGGTTTCCACTTCATCTCCTTAACGCGCATGCCGACTTCGGCCAAGCCGCAAGACTTCCATCCTCTGGTACCTTCCGATCCGCACGAGAACCGCCCCCCTCGTATTCTGGCGGCCGACGACCAGCAGCACATCCTGGAAGCACTTCAGTTGCTGCTGCATCCGCAAGGCTACCGCGTCGATAGTGTTAAGTCGCCCGCCCAGGTTCGAGAGACGTTGGCCACCGACTTCTACGATGCCGCCCTCATCGACCTCAACTACACTCGGGATACTACCTCTGGACAGGAAGGCCTCGATCTCCTTTCCGAGATCGTAACGGCGGATAGCAATCTTCCCATCATTGTTATGACGGCGTGGGGCAACGTAGAACTTGCTGTCGAAGCGATGCGCCGCGGAGCGCGCGACTTCATTCAGAAGCCCTGGGACAACCAACGTCTTCTCACTATCTTGCGCACGCAAGTCGAACTACATCGTACGCTCGTGCGCGCCGAACGATTGGCCGCTGAGAACCGTCTTTTCCATGCCCAAGGCCGTCCAGAGTTCATCGCCTCGGCCACCTCGATGCACCCCGTTCTCGAAGCCATCGCGCGGGTTGGTCCCTCGGATGCAAACGTCCTGATTACCGGCGAACACGGTAGCGGAAAAGAAATCGTTGCGCATACGTTGCATGCGCTCTCCGCGCGTGCATCCCGTCCGTTGGTTGCTGTTAACACGGGTGCGTTAGCAGAGGGAGTTTTCGAAAGCGAACTTTTCGGCCACGTCAGGGGCGCGTTCACCGACGCAAGGACCGACCGCATCGGACGTTTCGAGCTTGCCGATGGTGGCACCATCTTTCTTGACGAAATCGGAAATGTACCCATTCGCCAGCAGGCAAAGCTTCTGCGAGTTCTTGAATCAGGCGAGATTGAGCGTTTGGGATCGTCGCGCACGCGCCAAATTGACGTTCGCGTGATCTCCGCCACCAACACCGACCTGCCGGCCGCTTGTGCATCGGGTCGATTTCGCGAAGACCTGCTGTTTCGCCTCAACACCGTCGAAATTAACGTCCCGCCGCTGCGCGATCGCCGCGAGGATATACCCGTGCTCGCCATTCATTTCCTGAAGCGATACGCGTCCCGGTATCGCCGCGAAATCGTTGGATTCGATGCTTCCGCCCTCCAGATAATGACGCACTATGCGTGGCCCGGCAACGTCCGGGAACTCGAACATACACTGGAGCGTGCCGTTTTGATGTGCCGGGGGCGGGAGATTCAACCCGCGGATCTCGGCCTCAATCTGCAGCGCCCGCAAGCGCAGAATCTCGACGAACTCAGTCTGGAGGCGGTCGAAGCCCTGCTCATACGAAAGGCGTTGTCTCGATTCCAGGGAAATGTAAGCCAGGCTGCTGAAGCGCTCGGCCTCAGTCGCGGCGCGCTCTATCGACGCATGGAGAAGTATGGCCTCTAGTCCGCAACCGAGCGGCAAGGCGGCAGTGCGGAAGGCTCCCCGGAAGCGGGTCCGCCCCCCTTACGAACGACGCGTCAACTTTTACTCATTCCTCGCCGCACTGCCCGGGATTATCGTCAGCGGCGTTCTCATATGGCTGCAGTCGTGGTCCACAGAATCCAAGTTGGCGCTTTCCTTTCTGGAAGCGATTGTCTGGTGGCTGCTGACCCTCGCACTCCACGAGCAGGTAATCCGGCCGCTCCAGACGCTGGCGAATGTAGTGGCCGCGCTCCGCGAAGAAGATTACTCGTTTCGCGCACGTGGCGCCGCTAGTGACGATGCACTGGGAGAACTCTCGCTCGAAGTCAACGCGCTGGCGGACCTGCTGGCGGACCAGCGAGTCCGAGCGATCGAAGCCACCGCACTTTTGCGCCGGGTCGTTGAAGAGATCGACGCCCCATTGTTTGCGTTTGACCCGGACCAGATCCTGAAGCTCGTCAATCCTGCGGGCGAGAGGTTGCTCCAGCACCCCTCGGTTCGGCTCGTGGGTCTTACTGCCGACGAAGTCGGACTCGCCGAATGCCTGGCTGCAGCCAATGAATCGCTGGTTTCTCTGCCCGCGAACAGTCCAGGTGCGCGCTGGCTGGTGCGGAGAAGTAAATTCAGGGAGAAAGGCGTCCCCCACACCCTGGTCGTGCTGTCGGACGTAAGCCGGGCGCTGCGAGGAGAAGAACGCAAGGCTTGGCAACGCCTGATCCGGGTGCTGGGCCATGAGCTCAACAACTCACTTGCCCCCATCAAGTCGATCGCGGGAAGCCTGGGTGCCCGCCTGCCACAAACCGGACTCAACCCCGACGAGCGCCACGATTTTGAGCGAGGCCTGGAAATCATTGAAACTCGATCCGCTTCGCTAAACAGGTTTCTCCAGGCATATCGGCAACTGGCTCAGATGCCGCCTCCAGTGGTGAGAAAAGTCGCGCTGCTTCCCATCGTTGAACGTGTGGCTTTTCTTGAGACACGGCTCCCCATAACAATCGCGGATGGCCCGGATGTCACATTGATGGTTGATCCAGATCAGATCGAGCAGATGCTAATCAATCTCGTCCGCAACGCAGTCGAAGCCGTCCTGGACCCCGCTCCGGCGAACGAATTTCGAATCAGTGCAGGAGCCTGTCCGCACGTCGAAACGCCGCAGGTGGCTATAAATTGGAGAGTCGAAGACAAGAACGTAGTCCTGACCATCGACGATAACGGACATGGACTCCTCAATCCAAGCAATGCATTCGTACCGTTCTATACCACCAAGCCCGAGGGGAGCGGCATAGGATTGGCGCTGTCACGACAGATTGCCGAAGCACACCAGGGTTCAATTGATCTCTCGAACCGAAACGGTAAAGGCTGCCAAGTACGGGTGACGCTACCGCGCACCTAGCGCCCTCCTGGCGAGCGCTTTGCCGCGCCAGTCTGTGAGTCCTGCGATCAGGTGGTCAATGCGTTCCGATGGATTCATTGGATCTTTATGCCTCCAATCCTTGTCCCGTTTTCGTTCTCTTCGAAAGAAGTCGTCGAACGACGTGGCCTTTCCACATCCACAGCCCCGAAAGGAGCAAAACAGGAAGAAAGACATACCGAACAGTGGAGGCGTAGTTTGGAGTGTCCGAAGGTGAATCATAAATGTAACCGAGTATCGGAATGCCAAAGACAATGTGAATCCAGCGAATGATCGAACGTTTGGTGGCCTCTTTCATGATTAATTTGTCCTCCCTTTCTGAGACGGCCAGTCGGGCGTCTCCATACCAAACTGCTTGGCGTACTCCGCGTTCAGCCGCGTTCAAGCGCGGCTGGTACGTGCAACAAGGTATGAAAATCGGCTACGTCACCGACCTGTTCGGCAAGACGGTGTGGGAAGCGCGTGCCCCGTCGAGCGGAGTGGTCCTGTATGTCTGCGCCGTGCCCTCGATGAAGAAAGGTGAGACGGTAGCCAACATCGGCGTGGTCGCCGGCAAGGCGCCATAGCGGGCGGCTACCGATTCGGTGATGCGGGCCACGCTTAGCACCCACATGGGTCCCAGGGAACAAGACCGCAGAGCTAAGGTGGACGAAAGAGTGAGAAGACTGCGACTTATAAACACGGGCGAGCGTGAACAACCGCTTGCTGTGTGAAGGGTTGCCGACGAAACGTCCAGTGAGAATCCGATAGCGCGGTTGCGAGCGCTATCAAGGTTCGTCATGGCTCGTCTTGAGAAGGTGTGATTACTTGCATTCAACCGGTCTCATAAACGCAGCAAACCGATAGCTGTCTGTTCGCTTCCGGACATCTAAGGCCGGTGGTGGACATCTTTATGCACCTCCAGCTCAACAGCGATACTCTCTCGCCCTTTGCCATCAGGGGCTTACGCTGAACACCGGATTGGTAAGAGCATTGCTGTGAGAGGGGCAGGCACTACTGCGCGCGCGATTCGTTTCGCCGTAGTATTGGCCCGTACACTGCGGCTCTGTTATGAGAGTAGGAGGACGAACCTGAGATGAGCGGACTGACGCAAGATCTTCGTTACGCGCTGCGGCAGATGCGCAAGAGCCCGGGATTCACCGTGGTCGCTCTGTTGACGCTTGCCCTGGGCATCGGTGCGACTACGGCAATCTTCAGCGTTGTTTACGGGGTGCTGCTGCGGCCGTTACCGTACGCCGATCCGAACAGGATTGTGGCCATCTTCGAGATTCAGCCTAACGGCAGACACAACCGGCTTGCAGATCCGAACTTCGATGACTTCCGCGATCAAAGCCACAGCTTCCAGGCGATTGCGAAATACACTGCCTACCCGGCGGCGGTTTCTGGCGGTTCGGAGCCGACGCGCTCGATAGTCGCACACGTCACGCCCCAGTTGCTCAGCGTCTTCCGCACTCAACCCATCATCGGCCGCGATTTGGCGGCCGCCGACAATAATAAAGGTGCGGCGCCGGTTGCCCTCGTCAGCTATGCATACTGGAAGGAGTATCTCGGATCATCTTTAGACTTTTCGCAGCTGCGCCTGAAGATCGACGATGCCATCTTCTCCGTTATCGGCGTGCTTCCAGAAGGATTTCATTTTCCGACTGAAGCCGCAATCTGGGTACCGGCCGATCTCAAAGGCGAAAACTCCAGCAGATCGTCGCATAATTTCAACGCCGTCGCGCGACTTCGAGACGGCGTGACCGTCGAGCAGGCGAATGCGGATATCAGCGCGATGGGGCGCCGCATTCACGACGCCTCCAGTGAGAAGGGCGATTATCTGCTGAAGGATGCAGGCGTCGTCGCGCTGAAAGACTCAATCACTGGCGAAACCCGGCCGGCGCTGCTGATTCTGCTCGGAGCTGTTGGATTTCTTCTTTTGGTTGCGTGTGCCAACGTGGCCAATCTGCGTCTGGCCCAAGCCTCCGTGCGAGAGCGCGAGATCGCCGTTCGCAGCGCGCTGGGAGCGCCGCGCGCACGGTTGGTCCGGCAATTCGTGACTGAAGCATTCGTGCTTTCGCTTCTCGGCGGCGGCTTTGGTTTACTCGGTGCCTACTCCGGCGTGATCGGATTGCTCGTCCTTGCGCCGCAGAACCTTCCGCGCCTGGACGAAGTGTCCATCAATCTACCGGTGCTCATCTTCGCGCTTCTGCTTTGCTGCGGAGTGGCAAGTGGAATCGGAGTGTTTACTGCATTACGTGCCACCGCCGGCGATGTACGTAAGGGCCTGACGGAGGGCAGCCGCGAACAGGCGAGTTCTCAATCGAGCCAGAGAGTGGGCCGAGCCATTGTCGCCGCGCAAATTGCCATCACCCTGGTTCTCGTGGTAGGAGCCGGGCTGCTGGGCCGCAGCTTGATGAAAGTGCTCGAAGTGAACCCCGGCTTCCGCGTAGAAAAAATCGTCACCATGGACGTCTCGCTGCCCCGGCCTGACTGGACCGACTGGAAGTTAAAAGCAAATCAGGCAATCTTCTTCCGCAATCTGATTGAGCGATTAAGGCAGATCCCGGGAGTACGGCGAGTGGGCGCCACAAGCGACCTTCCCATGACCGGGTGGATCTCCAACGGGCAGTTCCTGTTGATGATGCAGAATGAACTCCCCGAGAATCCCACGAATTTACAAGAGCTCTCTCGCGATTTCGACATTCTCTTCCGTCAGAAAGAGAAACTCGGGGAAGCGGACTTTTGCGTCGCGACCGACGGTTATTTTCAGGCCCTCGGAATTCCTCTCCTTCGCGGACGAATTTTTGACGAACGGGACGGCCCGGATTCTCCTCACGCTGCCGTGATCAGTGCGTCGCTAGCGCGGCAACGCTGGCCGGGTCAGGACTCAATCGGCCACACCATTGAGTTCGGAAACATGGATGGCGACATCCGACTGCTCACCATCGTTGGCATCGTTGGTGACGTTCATCAGAATGGTACCGATGCGCCGCCGGACCCGACGGTCTATGTCAATCTGTTTCAGCGCCCAATGCCGGCTATGACATTGACGATGCTGACCGATGTGGACACGCAGCAAGTCACATCGGCATCACGGCAGATTCTGCACGAACTCAGTCCGGAGATTCCGCCGCGCTTTGGGACGTTGTCGCAGGTGTATTCGGCGTCACTGGGCTCGCGTCGCTTCAACCTGCTTCTGATTGGCTTCTTCGCAGGTATCGCGTTGCTGCTCGCAACGGCGGGGGTCTTCGGCGTTATGGCTTATTCCGTAAGCCGCCGCACCCGCGAGATTGGCGTGCGCGTGGCGCTGGGCGCCCGCTCCGGCGATGTTATGGCCATGGTTCTAGGCCAGGGTCTGCGGACGGTACTGCTCGGCGTTGTCATCGGAGTTGCGGGTTCGCTCGCGGTCACACGCGCCATCCAGTCGCTGCTCTTTGGAGTCTCGGCAACGGATCCGTTGACGTTTGCTGCAATGATCCTGCTCTTGATTTCGGCGGCGCTGCTCGCCTGCTACATTCCAGCCCGCAGCGCGGCGAAAATCGATCCCATCGTGGCGTTGCGCTACGAGTAGTTGCTCAAAAATACCTGAGCAATTTGCATGCACTCCGCGGTCGCCGGACGGAAGCGCGTTGTTGGATGGATAACGGGCATCGGCCACGAAGGGAGCGGGAGCTCCCTCAAGGAACTGTTATCGAAAGCACAACTTGGGTAAAGCGCAAAGGTCGATGGGTCGCAGTGCTGAACCAGGAGACTCCGACCTCCAAGTGATTTGAACCCGACAACTAGTGTCCTGTCCCGGAAATACGTTCACATAGTCGCTGGACTTTGGCAAAGATCGAATCTGCGGTAGCGGTCCAGACAAACGGATGTGGGTGACGGTTTGAGTTCTGTACGTATTGATCGATTTT
>Ga0210407_10001303_pt1 | contig 23862 bp, 18 predicted proteins | sample IncBWC27MmetaG_FD_150860 | JGI IMG/M metagenome (GOLD analysis project Ga0210407, IMG submission 150860) | Forest soil microbial communities from Barre Woods Harvard Forest LTER site, Petersham, Massachusetts, United States - Inc-BW-C-27-M | ecosystem: Environmental > Terrestrial > Soil >... | reverse complement strand
ATCTGCCGCATGGTGGACGCTTCGGAGGTCGCGTTCGTCGCGGTCTTCCTGGCCTCGGAAAAGGCCTGGGCGGTCTCCGGCGAGCTGGTGACGGCAAGCGGCGGGGCCGGGCGGTCGGTATATTACTAAGCAGGGATTCGAATGCGTCTCCATTGATTTTTTGAACGTGGAAAGCGGTCCTGCGCTCCGCGTGATTTGTAACCTGTTCTGATCGCCGACGGCCGACGGCCTGGCTGGCGCAAACAATCAGTACAGATTGCCCGTATTCTGGACCATGCACTGTGGCAACGAACCGGGCATGCCTGATTATATTATTCTTCGATCGGCACTGTTTTCGTCTCCCGTCCGAGAAAAGTTGGAAGAACGGCGAACGACGGCCCGCCTCCGGATTTGCTGGGAGCCGATGCGCGATCGCACGGGCCGGGGGGAAACACGACCCCGACACAAGACGGGATGATCGCCGAATGTCAGCGTGCCAATCCAGAACCGCGGCGGCAACGCGACACGGCACTGGCACGGCGCGCCAGCGACTACGCTGACCGGCTCGCTGCGGCGGTTGGTGACGGGCGACCCGGCTACCGCTGCTTTGGGTGGAAAACTGCCATTAGTCTAGCAGGCGCTGGACCAGCACGGCACCGGTCAATCGAATCCCAGCCGTCACCAGCGGCTGCAGCCGGCGTCAGCACTGGATTCCCTCCAGGTTAGTTGGCGAGTTTGCGAGCAGCTTTCTTGGCTTTAGGTGGCTCGCGGCTATATGGAGGCGAGCCGCTTCCAGCAATTCGCCGAGCACGTTATCGGCGATGACGACAAACGGCACGGCCTGGCCGGCGGCGATGAGCGCGTGCCGCTCCGGCTGGGGAAGGCGCAGCACTACCCCGTAGCCGAAGAGGCCGGCCAGCATATTGCCGTTAAAGAACAAGGCCGGGTAGCCGAACATCTTGCGCTGATCGATCCCGGCAACCGTGGGGGCGAGGCGCGCCAAGCGTTCGATCAGCTCCGGCGGGGACGGTTCTCCCCTCATCACATTACTCCCTTCACGGCAGCAACTTCGCGCGCGAGAAAGTCGCGCACGACCGGGCTTTCACCCAAGCCGACCGCCTGCCGATAAGCGGCGATCGCGTCGTCGTCGGCGCCTTCCAGGCGTAATAGATGTACGCGCAACGACCAGTAGGGCTGATAGGAAGTAACGTCGCGGTCGAGCGCTCGAGCGCGGTCGACACCGCCGGCGCCACGGCAACATGGGACAGCGCTGCGCAGCGCGCCCAATCCGCGCACCAACCGACGGGGCCAACGCAAGCGGTCCTTGCGGCCTGGTCTCAACCGCGGCGTGCGACGCGTCACCCCAGCGCATCCTCAGCCACTGCCAAATCGCGCGAGCTGCGGGCGAGATAGTAGAGCAGCCGGCCGTAACCGAGGTAGGCGGCCTGCTCCGCCCGCCTCCCATCACCGAGATTATCCTGCCCGGTGATCTCTCGGCATATACGAACGCACCTCGACGGCGCTATAGCAAGAGGCCCACGCGCCGGCGTCATCTTGCGCAAGCCTGGGGCTGCAGGCCGGCAGCGCGCCATCGCCTAGAGGCTACCGACCATGACTAATACCGCCTTGGGTCGACGGGCGACATTCAAGCTGACGCGTTACCGAGGTGAGCCAGGGGGAGATGACGGCTACTCCGCAGCAGCGGCGGCCGTTGTGCGGCCGGCTCGCCGGCGGTCGTTGGGGTCGAGCAGCCGCTTGCGCAGGCGGATCGATTTCGGGGTGACCTCGACGAGCTCGTCATCGCCGATATAGGCGATAGCCTGTTCGAGGCTCATGATCTGCGGCGGCGTCAAGCGCACCGCCTCGTCCTTCGCCGTGGTGCGGATGTTGGTCAGCTGCTTACCCTTGGCCGGGTTGACGTCGAGGTCGTTGCCGCGGGTGTGGGCGCCGACGATCATCCCCTCGTAGATCTGGACACCCGGCTCGATGAACATCGGCCCACGGTCTTCGAGGTTCCACAGCGCATAGGCGATCGCAAAACCGCCGGCGGTCGAGACCAAGACACCGTTGCGGCGCCCCTCGACACCCCCCTTATGAGGGGCGTAGCCGTGAAACAGGCGGCTCATCACCCCGGTGCCGCGGGTATCGGTCAGAAACTCTCCCTGATAGCCGATCAGGCCGCGCGTCGGGCCGAAAAAGGTGAGGCGCAGCTTGCCGCCGCCCGAGGGCCGCATTTCCTGCATCTCGGCCTTGCGGCGGCTCATCTTGTCGACGACGATCCCGGCGAATTCCTCGTCCACGTCGACCATGATCTCTTCGACGGGTTCCAGCCTCTGACCGGTCGCCGGGTCGTTTTGGAACAACACCCGCGGGCGCGAGATCGACAATTCGAAACCTTCGCGCCGCATCGTCTCGATCAGCACGCCGAGCTGAAGCTCGCCGCGGCCGGCGACCTCGAACGCGTCCTTCTCCCGGCTTTCGCGGACGCGGATGGCGACGTTGCCTTCGGCCTCGCGAAACAGGCGCTCGCCGATCATGCGCGAGGTCACCTTGCTCCCCTCGCGCCCGGCGAGCGGGCTGTCATTGACCGAGAAAGTCATCGCCAGGGTTGGCGGATCGATTGGATCAGCGGGAAGCGGGGTTACCACCTCCGGCGCGCAGATCGTGTCGGCGACGGTGGTCTGGCCGAGCCCGGCGACGGCGATGATGTCGCCCGCCCGGGCCTCGTCGATCGGCCGCCGATCGAGCCCCCGATAGGCCTGGAGCTTGGTCAGCCGCGCCTGCTCGATGATACGGCCGTCGCGGGAGAGCGACTTGACCGGCATGTTGACGCGCGCCACCCCCGAATGGATCAGCCCGGTCAGCACCCGGCCGAGATAGGGGTCGTAGTCGAGTGTTGTCGCCAGCATCGAGAACGGTGCGGTGGGATCGGCGCGCGGCGGCGGAACATGCTCGAGGATCAACTCGAAGAGCGGCGACAGATCCTTGCGTGAGCCATCGAGTTTGGTCGTTGCCCAGCCGTTGCGGCCGGACGCGAACAGTGTCGGGAAATCGAGCTGAGCCTCGCTCGCGTCGAGGGCCGCGAACAGGTCGAAGATCTCGTTGTGGACCTCCATCGCCCGGGCGTCCGGGCGATCGACCTTGTTGACGACGACGATCGGGCACAAGCCCTGACGCAACGCCTTGCCGACGACAAACTTGGTTTGCGGCATCGGGCCTTCGGCGGCGTCGACCAGCACCAGGACGCCGTCGACCATGCTGAGGATGCGCTCGACCTCGCCGCCGAAATCGGCGTGGCCGGGGGTGTCGACGATGTTGATTCGCACGTCGCGCCAGACCACCGAGGTGCATTTGGCCAGGATCGTGATGCCGCGCTCGCGCTCGAGTTCGTTGGAATCGAGCGCGCGGTCCGCCACTTGCTGGTTGGCGCGAAAGGCGCCGCTCTGGCGCAGCATTGCATCGACCAGGGTGGTCTTGCCGTGATCGACATGGGCGATGATCGCGATGTTACGAATGTCCATACGAAAAACCGCCGGCTCAGGGGCCGGCGACCAAAAGGATTACGAGGTTCAGACCAGACCGGCTTCGGCGATGAGACGCGACAGCGCAGCCTCGGGGCGCGCGCCGACATGGCTGATGATTTCGGCAGCGCACAAACTGCCGATCTCACCGCAGGTGGGGAGCGGCCGGTCGCGGGTCAAGCCGAAGAGGAAACCACTGGCATAAAGATCGCCGGCCCCGGTGGTGTCGACGACCCGCGCGACCGGCGCCGCGGCTACGTGATGCTCGGCGCTGTCCGCCAGGATGACGCTTCCCTCCGCACTCCGGGTCAAGGCGGCGATTGCGACGTAGCCACGCACGGCTGCGGCGGCGGCGGCAAAGTCGGCGGTCTCATAGAGCGAGCAGATTTCCGCCTCGTTGGCGAAGAGGATGTCGACATGGCCGTCGACGAGATCGCGAAAGGCATGTCGATGGCGCTCGACGCAGAACGGGTCGGAAAGGCTGAGCGCCACCTTGCGTCCGGCGGCGTGGGCGATCGCTGCGGCCTTGCGAAAGGCCTCTTGCGCCTGCGGCGGGTCGAAGAGATAGCCCTCGAGGTAGGTGATCTGCGCCGCTGCGATCACCTCCGGGTCGATATCGGCGGGCCCGAGATCGGCGCAGGCCCCGAGATAGGTGTTCATCGTGCGCTGTCCGTCCGGGGTCACCAGGATCAGGCAGCGCGCCGTGCCGGGGCCGCTCGTCGCCGCTGGCGTCTCGAAGCGCACGCCGATCGCCGTGATGTCGTGGCGGTAGATGTCGCCGAGCATATCGTCGCGCACCTTGCCGATATAGGCGCCCTGCCCGCCGAGGGAGGCGAGGCCCGCCATCGTGTTGCCCACCGATCCGCCCGAGATCTCGACCGCCGGCCCCATGATCCGGTAGAGCGCCTCGGCTCGCTCCGCGTCGATCAGGGTCATCGTCCCTTTGACGAGCGCCTCTCGTGCGAGAAATGCGTCGTCAGCGTGGGCGATCACGTCGACGATGGCATTGCCGATGCCGACGACGTCGATATTGGTCTGAGTCATGTGCTGGCAATGATCGGGCCGGGTGAAACCGACAGCGGAATATACGGGCTAATCCTCGTTCGGCAAGCCTTTGGTACCCTTGGCATTTTTCTGTCGGACAGCGGAAATACGCAAAAAATCGGCATGCGTGCTCGACAAAGCCTTTCTGATCAATAAGTTACGAGGCGATCAGGATGCCGTTTTGACGCCTCGGCAGGGGAATTTTGACGCTTCCGAGGACGCGGCAGGAGCCGAGCGGCAATCGCCACTTGCCAGGTAGGATGCGCTTCGATCCTGACCCAAATATGGCGCCGTCCGGAGCACTAGGGCGACTTGAAGTATCCTCTCTAGAGGGATAGGATGCAAATATGGAAGACAACCTCGTTCATCAGAGCCACCCAGAGATCGTCAAGCGGCTGAGGCGCGCCGAGGGACATTTGCGACGCGTCATTGCCATGGTGGAGGAACGTCGATCTTGCCTCGACCTGGCTCAGCAGCTCCACGCCGTCGAGAAGGCCATCGGCGAGGCAAAGAAGACGTTGATCCACGATCACATCGACCATTGCCTCGAGCAGACGGTGGGACCGATGCCGCGCGACGCGCGCGGGCCGCTCGCGGAATTCAAGGAGATAACAAAGTACCTATGAAGCTGCCGTCGCCACACGCCGCCCGGGTCTGGCTGGGTTTTGCCCATCCCGACCACGACCATGCGCATGGGCGCCCTCACACGCACGGCCACGGCGGGCGGGACGGTCATACCCACGGCGTGGTCGACCCGACGATAGCGACGAGTGACCGCGGCATCTGGGCCATCAAGTGGTCCTTCGTCATCCTTGCGGTTACGGCCGCACTTCAGTTTGCGGTGGTGATCGCCTCGGGCAGCGTCGCGCTCTTTGCCGACACGATCCACAACATCGGCGATGCGGTGACCGCGGTGCCGCTCTGGATCGCCTTTCGCCTTGCTCGCCGCAAGCCCAGCCCGCGCTTCACCTATGGGCTCGGCCGGGTCGAAGATCTGGCCGGCGTGGCGATTGTCGGCATTGTCCTGTTGAGCGCGATCGTGGCGGGCTGGGAGGCGGTGACCCGCCTGATTCATCCCCAGCCGATCAGCCTTCTTTGGGCGGTTGCCGCGGCGGGCGCCGTCGGCGTTCTCGGCAACGAGGCGTGCGCAATCTTCCGCATCCGGGTCGGCCGCGAGATCGACAGCGCGGCCTTGATCGCCGACGGCTATCACGCGCGCACGGACGGGCTGACGAGCCTGGCGGTCGTCGTCGGCGCCACCGGCGTGTGGCTCGGCTTCCCGCTCGCCGACCCGATCATCGGGCTTTTGATTACCATCACGATTTTTGGGATCGTATGGCAGTCGGTCAAAGCCGTATTCACGCGCCTGCTCGACGGTGTCGAGCCGCATATCGTGACAGATATCCGACATGCAGCGGACCATGTTTCGGAGGTGTCGGAGGTTCTCGGCGTGCGCGCCCGCTGGCTCGGGCATCGATTGACAGCCGAGCTCGATGTAGCCGTGGACGGCCGCACCACGGTGTGGGAGGCCGAAGCGATTTCGAGCAAGATCGAACACGAGCTCCTCGAGCATGTACCGGCGTTGTCCTCTGCGCATGTGCGAACACGACCCGTGGAGGCCGTTGCAGAAAGCGACTGTGATCAGCACGTGTACGAGCACTTAGACCATGCCCACGACGATAATTAGGGGCAGCCCCAATCCGCACCGCCATAGCGGCCTCGATCATCGGACCCGTCGATGCCGGGCCGGGGATGACCGGTCGCTTCGCCCTTTCTTTGATCGCGCTGGCCGCCGGCGTCGCCCTTGCCAGCTTTGTCCCGGGATTGTCGCAGTCGTTGCGCAGCGTTGTCGGCCTGGCCCCTCTCCCGAGCGCCGCACAGCCCCGCGAGGCCGCCGCAAATGACCCGGCAATGCGGCTGCGCCGCGCGCAACCGGCGGACGATGAGCCAGGAATCCTCCGGTTGGCGCAAGAACAGATCACGGCTGCCGGCATCGAGTTGACGACCGTGGGCGGGGGCACGCTGACGCGCCGTATCACCGTCCCCGGCACCGTTGTTCCGCATGCCGACCGGATCGCGCGTGTTTCCGTGAGGCTTTCGGCCATCGTCGCCGAACTCCGAAAGAAGATCGGGGACCCGGTCGCCGAGGACGAGATCCTGGCCATCCTCGAAAGCCGCGAGGTCGCCGATGCGAAGAGCGAGTACCTGGCCGCTCGCCTCACCGATGAATTGCAACAGGATCTCTACCAGCGGGACAAGATGCTGTGGGACAAACGCGTCTCGAATGAACAGCAGTTTCTGAGATCTCGCAACGCGGCCGCGCAAACCCGAATGAGGTTCGACATCGCGCGCCAGAAGCTGCTGGCGCTTGGCCTTGCGCAGAAGGAAATCGCCGCTCTTCCCGAAGAACCCGAGGGCTCGCTACGGCGGCAAGCCATTCGGTCGCCGATAGCCGGAAGAGTTGTCGAGCGCAAAGTCGATCTGGGCACGGCGGTTGGCCGGGACAACCTGGAAACCGAGCTCTTTGTCATCGTCGATCTTGACCGGGTCTGGGTCGAGCTCGCCATCAGTCCGGCTGATCTGCCCGCCATCAAGGAGGGACAGCCGGTTTCGATCAGCGCCCGGACAATAATGGAGAAGGTCGACGGCAAGATCGTGTTTATCAGCCCTCTCCTCGACAAGGAGACGCGTTCCGCGCGGGTCGTAGCCGAGATCGCCAACAACGACGGCGTTTGGCGGCCCGGATCGTTCGTCACTGCAGCAATCGCGGTCGAAGAGCAGGCGGTGGCGCTCGTCGTTCCGACAAGCGCCGTTCAGACGATCAACAATGAAAAGGTCGTCTTTGTTCGCACGCCCGAAGGCTTCGAGAGGCGCCAAGTCGCTTTAGGCCGGAAAGACGATCGTTACGTAGAGGTCGTGACGGGGCTGCGATCCGGCGAAGTGATTGCCGTGACCAATACGTTTTCGCTCAAGGCTGAGCTGATGAAGGCGCTGGCCGAGGACTGAGCGGTTGCTCGAGCGGATTCTCGCATTCTCGGTCCGCCAGCGCTGGCTCGTCGTCCTTGCGACTCTCGCTGCGGCAGTGTCCGGTGCTTGGTCCTTAACCAAGCTGCCGATCGACGCCGTCCCAGACGTGACCAACGTGCAAGTGCAGATCAATGGCATAGCTCCGGCACTTACACCGATTGAAATCGAGAAGCAGGTCACGTTGCCGCTTGAAACCGCTCTTGCGGGCACACCCGGGCTCGAATCGACACGCTCTTTCTCGCGCAACGGCTTCGCCCAGATCACGGCAGTCTTCACCGATCGGACGGACATCTACTTCGCGCGTCAACAGGTGGCCGAGCGCCTGAACGAAGCAAAGACGACTCTCCCGCCGGGCGTCGAGCTCAGGATGGGCCCGATCTCGACCGGCCTCGGCGAAGTCTACTGGTGGTTGGTCGAGTACGCGCCACCCGATCAGGGGGCACCCGTACATGACGGCAAGGCTGGTTGGCAAAACGACGGTTCGTACCTCACACCCGAGGGCGAACGCCTTACCGACGAGTTCCAGCGCACCGTTTATCTACGGACGGTTCAAGACTGGATCATCCGACCGCAAATGAGGACCGTGCCGGGCGTCGCCGGCGCCGACGCAATCGGCGGCTATGTGAAGCAGTACCATGTACAACCCAATCCGGAGCGTCTTGTCGCCTATGGGCTCTCCTTCCGCCAAGTCGTCGGCGCGATTGAAGCCAACAATGTCAGCCGGGGTGCCAACTACATCGAGCACAACGGCGAAGGCTACGTGGTCCGTGTCAGCGGGCGGGTCGAGAACCTCGGCGAGGTCGAGGACATCGTCATTGCGACGCGCGGGGCGGTGCCCGTGCGGATCAGGGACGTCGCGCAGGTCACGCTCGGACGCGAGCTGAGAACCGGCAGTGCTAGTGTGAACGGCCGGGAGGTGGTCCTCGGCACCGCGCTGATGCTGATCGGGGGCAACAGCCGAACCGTAGCGGCTGCTGCGGACGCCAAGATCAAAGAGATCGACCGTGTATTGCCGCCAAGCATCCATGCGCGGACCGTGCTGAACCGCACCCAGCTCGTCGATGCCACCATCCATACGGTCGCGACGAACCTCGCGGAAGGAGCACTGCTGGTCGTTCTCGTGCTCTTTCTGCTGCTGGGTAATTTCCGTGCGGCCCTCGTTACGGCGATGGTCATCCCGATCGCGATGCTGATGACCGCGACCGGCATGCTGCAGGGCAGGCTCAGCGCCAACCTGATGAGCCTCGGAGCGCTGGACTTCGGACTGATCGTAGATGGTGCCGTCATCATAGCCGAGAACTCGCTACGTCACTTGGCGGAAGGCCAGCGCCAGCGTGGCCGCGTCCTTTCGCTGGGTGAGCGCTTGGACACCGTGACGGCCTCGGCCAAGGAGATGATTCAGCCAACGGTCTACGGCCAGGCCATCATCATGCTTGTTTACGTTCCGCTTCTCACCTTCACCGGTGTCGAAGGCAAGACGTTCGCGCCAATGGCGTTCACCGTGATCATCGCCCTCGCCAGCGCCTTCGTGCTTTCACTGACCTTCGTGCCGGCGATGATCGCGATCGTGGTCAGCGGGCGGGTGCAGGAAAAGGAGAACCTGCTGATCCGCGCGTTGAAGGTGCCTTATGGTCCGGCCTTGGCCGCAGCGATCGGGAGGCCCCCGCCCGTGATCGCCGTGGCCGTCCTTTTATTTGCCGGCGCTGTTCTGCTGTTCGCGAGTCTTGGCCAGGAATTCACGCCTATCCTTGACGAGAAAAACATCGTGATGGAGGTCAAGCGGATTCCCAGCACATCGCTCTCGCAATCGCAATCGATGCAGCTCGCCAATGAAGATATGCTTAGCCGCTTCCCGCAGGTCGCCTTTGTGTTTTCCCGCACTGGGACGCCGGATCTGGCGGCGGATCCGATGCCACCGAGCGCTTCTGACACCTATATCATCATGAAGCCTCGGGACGAATGGCCGGATCCGGACCTCTCCAAAGAGGATTTGATCCGCCGGTTCGACACCGAGGCGTCAAAACTGCCCGGCAACAAATTCGGCTTCTCCCAGCCGATCGAGATGCGTTTCAACGAGCTCATCGCCGGCGTGCGAGAGGATCTGGCGGTCAAGGTATTTGGCGACGAGTTCGCGCCGATGGTGCGCGCCGCCAACCAGATCGCCGCCGTGCTCAGGGGGGTGGAGGGTACCGCCAGCGTCAGGGTCGAAGAGGTATCGGGGCTGCCGTTTCTGGAGATCAAGATCGACAAGGGCGAGATCGCGCGCCGCGGTCTGAGCCTTTCAGACGTTCAGGAGGCGGTCGGCATAGCCATCGGCGGGCGCGCGGCCGGCCTGGTGTTGGAGGGCGATCGCCGCTTCCAGATTATCGTGCGGCTCCCAGACGCGTTGCGCAGCGACATCGAGGCGCTGGAAAATCTTCCCATTGCGTTGCCGCAAACAACCCCTGGCGCTCCAGCCGCGACGATCCCGTTGCGCCACATCGCCAGCTTCAATCTTGCCGAAGGACCGAACCAGGTCAGCCGGGAAAACGGCAAACGGCTTGTCGCTGTAACTGCGGAGGTGCGCGGCCGTGACATCGGCTCGCTCGTCGAGGAGGCACAAGCCAAGGTAGCGCAGCGGGTTACATTGCCCCCCGGATATTGGTTGGGCTGGGGCGGACAATTCGAGAATTTCGTGGCGGCGCGGCAACGGCTCATGATCGTCGTGCCGCTGTGCTTTGCGTTGATATTCCTGCTTCTGCTGAGCGCCTTGGGTTCCGCGCGGGACGCGCTTCTCGTGTTCAGCGCGGTGCCGCTGGCGCTGACAGGCGGCGTCGCCGCCCTGTGGCTGCGCGACATGACGTTCTCGATCTCGGCGGCGGTCGGGTTCATCGCCTTGTCCGGCATTGCTGTCCTCAATGGGCTGGTAATGCTGACTTTCATCAAGCAACTGATCGAGGAGGGAGCGTCAAAGCGCGACGCGATTCTTCGAGGCGCCCTCACTCGCCTGCGCCCCGTGGTCATCACAGCACTCGTCGCCTCGCTGGGTTTCGTCCCGATGGCGATCGCGACGGGGACCGGAGCGGAGGTGCAGCGGCCGCTCGCGACCGTCGTCATCGGCGGTCTGATCAGCGCGACATTGCTGACGCTTCTCGTCCTGCCCGCTCTTTATGCCCGTTTCTGCGATGGAGAGGTGCCACTCGGCAGGTCAAACGAACGGGAGACGTCGGAACCCGGTTTCGACGCTATCAAGAAAGCTGCCGAGCGAGAGAAAGCATCTGTACAGCTATGAGCATAAGCAGCCCAGGCGCACCGCAGATTTCTGAAGCATTTTCTCCATCTTCATGCCCTCAGGCACTCATTGCAGGCTTCCGTGACACCATTCCGGACGCGCAAGGCGAACGTATATCATGTCGATTTGGCGATATCCCGCAGCACCCTTTCACACTGCCGGCGCTACACCTCGAAGCCGGGGCGCCTGAAATTTCGGTCGAGGTGACCCTTGCCCTGCTGGTCGCCGATGCCAAACAACCAGCGGTAGCCGCCTTCGGGATTCGTCAGGATCTCCCAGCAATTGCCGTCGCCATCCCAGAAAAAGAAGCTGTAGGTGCCGTGCTGCAGCACCGGCTTAGTGATCTTGGTGAGTTTCCACTTATCGGCCTGCTCGGTGACGATGCGGTGCGCTGCGTCCACTTCCTCCTTGGTCCGAACGTCAAGCCCGCTATGGTTGAGAAGGTTCATTTCGTGCACCTTCTTGCTTTTGACCACCGCGACGGCGTGGTCGCCGCCGAGCCGGATCAGCAGTGAGATCGCGCTGGTTTGCACCACCTCGAGGCCGAGGAACTCCTCATAGAATTTGCGCGACCACTCGATCTCGCGACATTCGAGCGTCCCATGCGAGAGAAAATTGAGATTTAGCGCAGGCTCGACTTTGGGCCGCGCGTGCGCCTCGGCGGAAGCCTTCTCCGTGACAGACATAAGCGCCTCCTGGTGATCTCAACGTTGTCCCTCACGCGCCAACACCGGGGTCTCGAGAAGTTCGTCCTCGGCCTCCCCGTCGAGGACGAGGTTCAAGCGCTCGTCGTCGAGCTCGCCCATCCATCGCGCAATCACCACAGTCGCGAAGATGTTGCTGAAGAGATTGGTGACGGCGCGGATCTCAGACATGAAGCGCTCGACGCCGAGAAGCAGCGCCAGACCGCCGACCGGCAGCACGCCGAGTGCGGGCAATGTCGCGGCGAGGGCGACAAAACCGGCGCCAGCGATCCCCGCGGCTCCCTTGGAGGTGAAGAGCATGACAAAAAGGATCGTCAACTGCTGGCCGATCGTCAGGTTGATATCAGTCGCTTGGGCGATGAACAGAACGGCCGTGGTCATATAGATCGCGGTGCCATCGGTGTTGAAAGAAAAGCCGGTAGGCAACACCAGCCCGACGGTCTCCTCCGAGCAACCCATCCGCTCTAGCTTGATGATAGAGCGCGGGATCATCGCCTCACCCGAGGTCGCACTGAAGGCAATCAGCAGCTCATCCTTGAAGTACCGTATTATTTTCCAGACACGCAGGTCAAAGATCCGGGCAACCAGTCCGAACACGATCAGTACAAACAGGATCGACGTCAGATAGACGCACCCCAGCAGCCACCCGAGGCTGGCGAGCATCCCGAAGCCGAACTTGCCGATCGTGAATGCCATTGCGCCAAAGGCGGCGAGCGGCGCCACATACATGACAATCCGCACGACCGCGAACAACGCATGAATGAAGTCGTCGATCACACTGGCCAGGCGCTGACCGCGCTCGCCGATAAGGCAAAGCGCAAAGCCGAACAAGATCGCGATGACGAGCACCGGCAGGATGTCGCCCTGGGCGATGGCGCCGACCATGTTGGTCGGGATCATCTTCATCAAGAAATCGACGATTGTCAGTGACTTGGCGCTGGTGACGTAGCCGGCGATGGCCTTTTCGTCGAGCGAAGCGGGGTCGATGTGAAGGCCGGCCCCCGGCTGGACCAGATTGCCCACGGCGAGCCCGATGAGCAGTGCCAGCGTCGACACGACCTCGAAATAGATGATCGCCCGAAGACCGACGACGCCGACCCGGCGCATATCGCCCATTTTGGCGATGCCGACCGCAACGGTAGCAAAAATGATCGGGGGCACGACGGCTCGTATAAGTGTGATGAAGGCGTCGCTGAGCGGCTTCATGTCGACCGCCAGGCTCGGATAGAAGGCCCCGAGGAGAATGCCCGCTGCGATCGCGATCAGCACCTGAACATAGAGCTTCTTTAGAGGTGATCGACGAGGTGCAGTCTCCGCCACTGACCTCCCTCTATCCGCAGCTCCTATGTTCGCCATTCGGCTCCCCGTCGATAGACCGCGGCGCCTCCACCGCCTCAACCCGACAACTCGGCATCGTCGGCTCTCGTACCACAGATCACTGGGCCAGCCAAACTTCGGTCAGATCCTGCCCGATGAAGTGGCTGGGCGTGATGCTCCACCCCTTGAGCTTGGCTGACGTAGCGACGATGCGGTTCCACCACAGCAACGGCACGGTATACGCCTCGGACAGAGCATGCCGCTCGAAATCGCGAACAATCTTTGCGCGTTGCCGGGGGTCGCTGGTGACCGCTTGACCGATAAAAAGGGCATCAAGAAAGCGATCGGTCGAATAAGAGTAATTGACCGGCGACAGATCGTGCGAGACGTACTTCGTCATCTGAATCGTCGGGTCGTCATAGAAGTCACCCGAGAAATCGAGCGCCACGTCGAACTGGCGAGCATCTATTTCCTGTTGCCAATCCCAGATGTTCCGCCGATCCTGTGTCGTCGTAACGCCGATTTGGCGCCAGCTTTCGGCCAGCAAGTCGGCTCCCGCATAATGCGGCATCGGGATATCGCGAACCGTGACGGTCACCTTGAGATCGTGCACTCCCGCCTCGTCGAGGAGCCTTCTCGCCTCGGCGCGCGCGGCCGCAATATCGCGGGAAAAGCCGGGTATCGTGACCAGTTCCGCCTCCGGCGTGGCCATATTCGAGCCCGGTCGCATGACGCCGCCGACATATTTGAGAAAGGTCGACCCCTGCAACTTCGCGACAGCGCCCCAGCGGTCGATGGCAAGCGAAAGCGCCCGCCGCACCCGCGCATCGTCGAACGGCGCTTTCTTGGTGTTGAACACGACCAGCAGATTGGACAGCCAAGGGCTTTCGCTGATCTCGATGCGATCGCCGAGCACCTCGATGAGGTCGTCGCGTTGCGGAGGCGTGATGCTACGGAACTCGGCGGCGATGTGGCCGCTCTTGTACGCCGCCATCACCGCATTGCCGGGGATGAAATCTGCCTGGTAACCGTCGAGGTAGGGCCTGCCAGGCAGGAAATATCTTTCCCAGCGTTTGCCCCGCCAGTACTGCCCCTTGACATACTCAGCGAAAGCGAATGCCCCGGTGCCGAGAATGTTGGTCTTGGGAAATTGAGGATCAGCCGCGAGCCTGGCGGCGCTGTAGATACAATTCCACGGGGAAGCGAAATTCGCCAACATCGCCGCTTCCGGCCATTGCAGGCGAAATACCACCGTGAGCGGGTCGGGCGTGTCGATGCTCGATATGGCAGCATAGTCGACCCTGCGCGCCGAGACGACACCGGGCGGAGGGTGCACAATACGCTCGTAGCTCGCTTTGACATCTGCCGATGTCATCCGCGATCCGTCGTGAAATAGAACATTGGGCCGCAGCTTGAAGGTGTAGGTGAGCCGATCCGCCGATGTGCTCCAAGACTCGGCCAAATCGCCGATAATCTGGGGATAATTGGCCGCGTCGAATTTGAGCAAGGTTGAGTAATGAGGGGCAATGGGGTGCAGAAAAGCAAACGAGATATTGCCGTGACAGTCGTAATTGCCGGGCTCGACGGTGACCGCAAACTCGAGCGTACCGCCGCGCTTCGGGTTGATGTCGGCTAGGGCTTGCCATCCAACGGTCGGAACAGTGAGAACGCCGGCTAAGACGGTAGCGGTTATCACTATCAGCCGCTGCACCGCGCGCCTCACGGGCGAGTAATGTGCACCGACAGAGCGGTTGATCCGAGAGGCGCCCATCAAATGCTGGAAAAAAAACAGTCGCGTTGTCCGCAGCGCGCTAACGAATTCGACCTCTCTGCCACGCCTCGAACTGCCCGAAAAGCTGATCCTTTTCCTGCTGGGTCATTGGCGACCCGCCGGTCGCCTGCTGGCGCTCGTCGATGAAGCGCGAGAAAATACCCTTGAGATCCTGGAGATTGGGCGCGGCAGCCACCGGTGCATTGCGCTGCAGCCATTGCTCGGCAGGCGGAAAGCGGCGCCAGCCGGGAAGCTCGGCCATAATATTGACCTCATGCCATTTCGGATGATGGCCGGGTTCGAGCACCGATTGGAACCCGGTAAAGAACGCATCTACAAAATTGACCAGATTCCGGTAGCGCTCAGAGCCGTATTGGAGATTGGCTGCCGCAAGCACGGTGCCGATCGCCACAGTGTCGACCGGGCGGTCGCCCGGCACCAAGCCCGGATAGTCCTCGGCGGTGAGCCGCGTCGGCACATAAGCCGCCGTTATCTCCGGATTGAGCGGGACCGCGAGGAAGTGCAGGCCCTCCTCAGCAGCGATGTTGCAGAACAGCGGCGCCGGCTTGCCTGCGACAAAAGCAAGCGCGGCGATATCACCCTTGCGCAGCTTCCCTAGAGCCACTTCCTGATCGTCGTAGGTGGGCGTCACCGCGATCTTCAGAAAGTCGAAGAGCCGGCTGGCCGTAATCGCAGTACCAGCGCCGCGCAAATCAAGATTGACCTTCTGGTTCGCCAGATCTCCTACCGCTTTGACATCGCGTCGGGCGAGGAGATGGAACTCTTCGTTGTAGAGCTTGGCGATATAACTTACCCAAGTCTCGATGCCCGGAAAGTAGTTGCCTTGCCTGGCATAATCGAGGACATCAGTCTGCAAAATGGCCAGATCGATACCCCGCAGCAGCTTGAGATCGCTAAGGTTTTGCAGCGACCCTTTGCCGACCACCGGCAGGACCCGCCGCGTTGCCCCGTCGTCGATAATATTGGCGAGATCCTCGGCGATGCGTACCGAGATGCCTGGGGCACGCCCCGTTTCGAGTTCAACCACCCCTCTATTGGCCACGGCAACATCGGGTAGTGCAGCGGTGCTTGCGGGCGCCGCGAGGGCCGTCATCGGGCTGAGTGCGGCGACGATCGCGGCCGCCAAAGTCGAGCGCTTCACGGCGACACCTTTTCCCTATTTTGTCTCTTGGCGGTTCGGCTCGCCCGCCGCTGCGGCCGTGTCGAGGCCGCGGGCGCGGTGGTACCACATGTCTGCTCTGGTCTGGTCGCCGCGAGTTCCGACCAGACCGGCACGACCCAGGAAGTTGGGGTCAAAAGTCGCCCCAAGCCGCATCGCTCCCTGGCCGCTTCCGGCGTCCGCGGCACGCTCGTAGAAGAGGCGGGCGGAGGTGACGTCCCCCTTGCCCAGATAGCCGTCGCCGCGCGCCAAAAGCTCGGCGACCTCGACAGTGGGGAGGCTCGGCGGCGCCGCTGTGGCGGCTGGGATGGCGGTACTCGACGGCGGATCGCGGGCCACCATAACAGGTGCGCTAGCGTCCGTCGTCCCGCCAACCTCGGCCTGCTTCTCCTCCTCCTCGGCCGGTGGCTGATTGGCCTCGCCTCCGGGAGCGTCGGCGACTGCCGGCGGCGGCACCGCGCCATTCTGCTCCGGCGACGGCTTCTGATCGGCTGCCGGCTGCGCCATGGGGGCAGGATGCAAAGCCGCCACCGCCGTTGCGCCAGGCAACTCTGGCCTTATTGGCACCGTCACAACTTTCGTGTCGGCCGCAACCGTGTCGCCAAAAAAATTCGGTACAAGACCGTATAATAGCGATCTTACGCCGGAGCCGTGACTGCGGGCAGCGGCTCCAGCTCCCAACGCGTCAGCCGGCTGCACGAGCAGGGAAAAGCCGATGCCGAACAAGACACCGACCGTCGCGATCGCCACAATTCCGATTGAAGCGAGGTAGAAAATGATGCCGATCGGAAACACCGGCTTCACCCGATGCTCGCGCCGAACGGGTTCCGGTGCGTGAGACACGACGGTTGGCCACAGCCGTTCTTTCGCGGCATCGCAGTGCGAGGGCGGCGACTCCTCGAACAGATCGGAGAGGGAGCCGACGGGCGTCGCACGACCTCTCGCGGCGGGCGCGGGCGCCGCACTACCATGAGCCCTTAGTTCATCGGTTGCCGGGACTAACGACATTTCGCCGAACATTTCTCGTGTCACTCTGTGTTTGGACGCACCGGAAGTCATTAGGTTGTAAAAGCCAATGGCTAGCCATCAGCTTATAACCAATAGCGGATACAAAGCAACGCTGCTCTAAAACTCTTTAACTATTTTTTAAGTCTCGTGCCAACGATCGCCTTGCCGCCGACCGCCAAATCCCTCTTGTTTTCCTCGAATTGGTTAACAAAGGTAAATTAGTTAAGTAATATGTCTGCGTTTGTCCGGAATTCGAAGAGAAATCGTAATCACTTGCGCTTCCGGCCTTGCGCCAGGACGTCAACGCAGATGGCAGGCCACTCTGTGACCCGGGCTGACCTCGCGCAGCGCCGGGACATCGACCTTGCACTGCGCCTCGGCATAGGGACAGCGGGTATGAAATGTGCAGCCCGGCGGTGGATTGATCGGGCTCGGAACATCGCCCTGCAGCAACAGCTTCTTCCGCTTGATCCTGGGGTTGGGGACGGGCACTGCCGCGAGCAGCGCCTCCGTGTAGGGATGGAGAGGGTTCGTAAACAGCGTTTGTTTGTCGGTATATTCGACGATCTTGCCGAGATACATCACCGCGATGCGGTGGCTGATGTGCTCGACCACGGCGAGATCGTGTGCGATGAACAGGTAGGAGAGATTTTTCTCTCGCTGCAGATCCATCATCAAGTTAATGACCTGGGCTTGGATCGACACGTCGAGTGCTGAGACGGGCTCATCGCCGATGATCAGATTGGGGTTCAGCGCAAGTGCGCGGGCGATGCAGATGCGCTGCCGCTGTCCGCCGGAAAACTCGTGCGGAAAGCTGCGCATCTGCAGGCGGCGCAACCCCACTTGGTCGAACAACGCAGCGACGCGCCCCTCCTTTTCCTTGCCATGGGCGAGCCCATGCACCTGCAAGGGTTCGCCGACGATGTCTCCCGCGGACATGCGCGGGTTCAGCGAAGAAAACGGATCCTGGAAAATGATCTGCATCTGGCGCCGATGCGGCCGCATAGCGGTTTTGCCCAAATGCGTGATGTCTTCACCGTTGAGCTTGATCATGCCGGCGGTCGGCTCGACGAGGCGCAGCAGGGTTCGCGCGACAGTCGACTTGCCGCAGCCGCTTTCACCCACCAGGCCGAGGGTTTCTCCCTGATCGATCGAAAAGCTGACGCCGTCGACCGCATAGACGTAACCCGCCGTGCGCCGGAGCAGACCCTTCTTGACCGGGAAATGCTTCTTCAGCCCGGTGACCTCGATCACCGGGACGGAGCTGCGCGCCGGCGCTTTTGTCGCGGCGACTTCGGCGACGGCTAGGTTAGCCATCCCGCCCACCATAGAGCCTCTCCGAATGCCAGCACGCCGCCCAGTGCCCGGGTCGTAACTGTTCGTAGGGCGGATATTGCGAGCGGCAGCGGTCATCGGCGAAGGTGCAGCGCGGGGCGAAGACACACCCCGGGGGCAGATTATTGAGCGCCGGCACCATGCCCGGGATTTCCTGCAACCGCCCGACCGACGCGGAGTTGCGCCCCGCCATGATCTCGAGCCGCGGGATAGATGCCAGCAAGCCATGGGTGTAAGGGTGGAGCGGCTGTGCAAACAGCGTATCAACCTCGGCTTCTTCGACCTTCTTGCCCGCATACATCACGATTACTCGCTGCGCGGTTTCGGCCACGACCCCGAGATTGTGCGTGATCAGGATAACCGCGGTACCGAGTTGTTTCTGCAGTTCCAGGATCAGATCGAGGATTTGCGCCTGGATCGTCACATCGAGCGCGGTCGTCGGCTCGTCGGCGATCAATACCCGCGGGTTGCAGGCGAGCGCCATCGCGATCATCGCCCGCTGCCGCATGCCGCCGGAGAGCTGGTGCGGGTATTCGCGCGCCCGCTGCGCCGGCTCGGGGATCTTGACGAGCCGCAGCATCTCGACCGCCTTCTCGGCGGCGGCGCTCTTCGACAAATCCTGATGCAGGCGCAGCGCCTCGCCGATCTGGTGGCCGATCGTCAGCACCGGATTGAGCGAGGTCATCGGCTCCTGGAAGATCATCGAAATGTCGTTGCCGCGGATGTCGCGCATCTCGGCTTCGTCGAGCTTCAGCAGGTCCCTGCCTTCCACCATGATCGTGCCGCCGACGATCTTTCCCGGAGGATTGGGGACCAGCCTCATGATCGACAGAGCCGTCATCGACTTGCCGCAGCCGGACTCGCCGACTATTGCCAAGGTCTCCCCCCGCTGGAGCGAGAACGAGACGTCATCTACGGCTTTGACGATTCCCGACCGGGTGAAGAGGTAAGTCTGCAGGCCCTTGATGTCGATCGCCGTACCGGCTTGTTCGGCCACTTTGGTCATCGCATAGGCGGGTGACGCGCGGTCGACCATCGTCTCACTGTTCGCCATCGGAGGCATCCCGCGCTTTCGTTGACCCGGAGCGGGCGAGGTGATCAGCTGCGCTGACGCGGGTCGAGGAGATCGCGCAAGGCATCGCCGAAGAGGTTCGTGCCGAACACAACCAGGCTGATCGCCAGACCCGGGAAGATCACCAGCCACGGCGCGGTGCGCACATATTCGGCTGCCGATTCCGAAAGCATCCGGCCCCACGAAGGATGCGGCTCGGGGACGCCGAGCCCGAGAAACGACAGCGTTGCCTCGATCAAGATCGTCGCGCCGAGTTGGGCGGTCCCGAGCACGATCAGCGGCGCTAAGGTGTTAGGAAGCACATGGCGGAAGGCGATCCGCACTTCGCTCATGCCGATCGCCTTCGCCGACTCGACGAAAGGCTGCTCACGCAGAGACAGCGTCGTGGCGCGGACGACGCGGGCCGAAGAGGGGATCAGCGCGATCGAAATCGCGATGATCGTGTTCCTGAGCGAGGGCCCGAGCGAGGCGGTCATCAACAATGCCATGACGAGCAGGGGCAGCGATTGCAGGATGTCGATCAAGCGCTGCGCGGCCAAGTCGATCCAGCCGCCGAGATAGCCCGATGTCAGCCCGATGAGGACGCCGCAGGTGAGCCCCAGGCTCAACGAGCCGATCCCGACCGCGAGCGAGATACGGGAGCCATAGACGATACGGCTGTATACGTCGCGGCCCATGAAGTCGCAGCCGAGCCAGTGCTGCGCGGAGGGCCGCGCTAATGAAAACGCCGCATTCGTCGACAACGGGTCGTAGACCGTGATGTAGGGGGCGAACAGCGCGGCGAAGACGCACAGCGCCATGATTACCACGCCGAACGCGCCCAGCGGATAACGGCGTGCGAGGAAACGGATGGCGCTCCAGCGTCCTCCGACGTTGGCCCCGGCCCTGGTCAATTCTGCTCGGTAGTCGATAATGGCCATTGCAAATCTCCGGCTCAATCCGAGTACTTGATCCGCGGGTCCAACGCAGCGTACAGCATATCAACGATAAAGTTGACCAAGACGACGATTAGAGCAATGTACATGATTATATTCTGCACGATCGGATAATCTCGCCAGCGGATGGCTTCGATAAGAAACCGCGCTACCCCCGGAATATTGAACACAGTCTCGATTACAACCAGTCCACCCAAAAGGATCCCGATCTCGAGCCCAAGCACCGTGACAACCGGCAATACCGCGTTCTTCAGGGCATGGTGGTAGTTGACGACATTCTCGGAGGCGCCTTTCGAGCGCGCGGTGCGGATATAATCCTGACGCAACACTTCGAGCATCGACGAGCGGGTGAGCCGCATTATCAAGGCCTGGCTCCGGATCCCGACGACGGCGGCCGGCACGCTGTACATCACCAGCGCCTGCCAGAAGCTCTGCGGCGCATCGCTGTAGATCGGGATCGTGCCGAAATAGGCGACACAGAACATCAAGACCAGCAATCCGAGCCAGAAGGCCGGTAACGACAGCGCGGACAACGAAAACACGCGCAAAACATAGTCGAGGCGGGTATTCTGCTTGACGGCGCTGATCACTCCGAGCGGGATCCCGATCGCCGCGGCGAAGAGCACCGCCAGCCCGGCGATCCTGGCAGTGATCGGGATGCGCGGCAGGATTTCCCGAATAGCCGGCCGGTCGGTGACGTAGGAGAAACCGAGATCGCCCTGCGCCAGGCCGGCAATCCAACTCGCGTATTGCACCGGAAGCGACTTGTCGAGACCCAGATCCTTCATGATCTGCGCCTTCTCGGTCGGGTCGACAAAGCCCGCGGCGTCGAACAGGATGTCGGCAATGTTGCCCGGGGCGAGCCGCAGCATCACGAAAATGATCACCGATATCCCGAACAATGTCAGGAGCATCAGGCCAAACCGACGCACGAGATAGGATCCCACGATCTTCCTCCCTCCCCCGCGGCACGCCATCCCGCAGGGCCTGTACTGGTAGGATAACACGCTTCACCCGTCCCGGTCGATCGCATCTCCGTGATGTCATCGGCTTTCCGTCGTTTGTGACGAAAGGGCATTGGCGGCCCGAGTTGCGGCTTCTCAGCTCGTCCCTCCCTGAGAGCAGGGAGAACATTCGCTTCGACCCGCAAAATCGCCCGTCCGATCGACCATAACGCCATCCACATCAAATGGTTAGATGCCCAAATCAGAACCCGGGCAGCAGGGAGCCGAGGGATATCCCTGAGGGAGGCTGCAGGGAGAATTTGCGTCGCCATTTCGCACCGCTCTCCGATCGATTCATCTTTGTTAAAATAACATTTTATTATTGGCTATAATAGCACCGCACTGCCATAAAGTCAAGCTCCGACGGAACGGGTGCGGCTATCGGTCGAGCCACACGTCCTCGAAGCGCCAGCCGTTGTAGACGCTGTTGACCATCGGCGTGTAGCCCTTCACGTAAGGATGCCAGCAGGTCCCGGTGCGGTTGTGCCAGAGGATCGGCCGGGCCGCGTCCTCGGCAAGCTTGCGCTCGATCGCCCAGACCAGCTCCTTGCGCTTCTTCTGGTCGAATTCCATCGATTGGCGGTCGACCATCTTGTCGACCTCCGGGTTGCAGTAGCGGTCGTAATTGCCCTCCGCGCCGCAAGTGAAATTCTCGTACAGGGTCTGGTCCGGATCGTCGACACCATTCCCGGTCAGGTTGAGACCGACGGAGTAGTCCCCGCGCATGACCTTGGGAAACCATTGGACCGTGTCGACGGGTTCGAGCTCGGCGTCGACATAGATCTCCTTCAACTGGTCGATCAGGAGTATCGCCGCATCGCGATAGGGTGCCAAGTTGCGGGTGGACACCTTGATCTCCAGCCGCCTGTCCGGCCGATAGCCGAGCTTCTCCATGATCCGGCGGCCTTCCGCGCGGTTCTTCGGCACATCGGGATCATAGCCCGGCAACGTCCGCAGCATTTCCGGCGGCATTCCCCACACACCTTCCGGCGGGGGTTGCATGACCCCGCCCACATCGCCCTTGCCCAGGGTCAGGGTATCGACAAAGGCCTTGCGATCGAGGCTGAGCGCCGCCGCACGCCGCAGATCGGGGTCGTTGAAAGGGGGTGCCTCGCGGTTCATCATCACGTTGCGATTGACGTTCACCGGAACCAGGGCGCAAGTCGCCTCGGGTGCCTGGTCCTTGATGTCCTTCACCACCGGGACCTGCAGAAAATAAGGAGAGGTCATGTCGACCTTGCCGGAGACGAACGACAGCACCCCGGTCGAGACGTTCTTGATGATCTGATATTCGATACCGTCGAGGTAGGGCTGGCCCTTCTTCCAGTAATCGAGGTTTCTCGTGACCTTGATCGACTCGTTTGGCTTGAATTCCACGAATTTGAACGGACCGGTGCCGATCGGATGACTGCGCATGTCGCGCGGCGAAACGTGGCACGGATACACCGGCGAAAAGCCGGAGGCGAGCAAGGCGATAAAGGCCGGCTGCGGCCGCTTCAGGCGAAAGGTCACCTCAAAGTCGCCATTGGCGGTGACCTCTTCGAGGTTGCGGTACCAGGCCTTGCGCGGATTGATGCGCAGTTTCTCGCTCGACTTCCCGGTGAGGAGATCCCAGGTGCACAGCACGTCCTTCGCGGTAAAGGGTTTGCCGTCGTGCCATTTGATCCCTTCGCGCAGTCTGAACGTCAGGTGGGTCTTGTCCTCGTCCCAGGACCACTCGCTGGCGAGGTCCGGCATGATCGATTGCATGCCGCTCTGCGGCACGTCCTGCTTATACATGACCAGATTGTTGAAGACCCCCATTACCGGCCCTTGGCCAGCGGCCGTCGTTTCCTCATGGATCGACACGCTCGCCGGGCTGTCGAAGAAGTAGATCTTCAGCACCCCGCCCTGCCTTTGCGCATGCGCCGCCCCGGCGGCGGATAACGCAGCCAGCAGCGCGCCCGCTGCCGCGAGCCGGCCAAGATGTGGGTTCATCCTTGCCTCCCTGTCCCTGTTCGTTACGCGACACCAGCGGTTTAACCCGCACAGACCGGCCCGTTCGCTGAGCCCTTATCCCAAGTGTCGGCGCTGCTAAGGTACCACGCGCCGCGCCACAATGGTATCCCGTCGGTAGCGGGGAGCGGGCCACTACACGAAAGTGCCTCCTCAGCCTTAAGGCCTTGACGAGCACGGCGAACAGGCGGCTGCCGCGCGGTCCACGGCCTGGCCCTGGGTGGTGGGCGCGGCGGTGATAGCGCTCGCGGCACTCTTTCGCGTTGGCTTCTCCGATCGCGGAGGCGGTCAGACTTCCTCGGCGGCGATGCCACCCCCGCAGGTGACGGTGAGCAAGCCGCTCGCACGCGACGTCGACACGCGGATCGGCTTGCTCGGCCAGTTCTCAGCGATCGACCGCGTCGAATTGCGTGCGCAGGTCGGAGGTACGCTTACCGAGATCCATTTCCAGGATGGGCAAATCGTCCATACCGGCGCAGAAATGGCGCACGTAGGCAGTCATCAAATCCTTGAGCAAGGCGTCGTCGAGGAGGTTGTGGGGCGGCTTCGCTAGCGTCACGACGCCGACGGCTCCGTCGATCTCGTAATTGACTGTCATCGTCTCCTCCGTTTCCCAAAAAAGTCGTTGGTCTCAAGTGACCGGCGACATTGATCGCACTCTCGAAGCAGAAATATTTTTTCTAGTTTGCACAATAACCG
>Ga0210407_10001302_pt1 | contig 23879 bp, 21 predicted proteins | sample IncBWC27MmetaG_FD_150860 | JGI IMG/M metagenome (GOLD analysis project Ga0210407, IMG submission 150860) | Forest soil microbial communities from Barre Woods Harvard Forest LTER site, Petersham, Massachusetts, United States - Inc-BW-C-27-M | ecosystem: Environmental > Terrestrial > Soil >... | reverse complement strand
GGTTTCCGAACCGCTCGGCACTTGCAAGCCGAACCTCGAGCCATCTGCGAAATCGATGTACGAATTATTGGCGCTGCCGTCCGCCACCACCATCAGGCGAATCTGACCATAGGAGCCCGACGGAATTGGCTGATCGAACAGCACTGCGGATGCAGTGCCGCTCTGCGTCATTAGATCGATGCTCTTCGGCTCGGCAAACGTGATGGTCACCGGATTGCCGCTATTGCCGGTCAGCTCGACGCCGGTGAACACAACCACGACATGCGTGGCATTGTCAGCCGGCGGGGCGTCGGCGACCGACAACTTCATCTCAGTTGTCTGGCTCGCTTGCGCCTGGCTCGTCGCTGCCATCATTCCGTTCGAGCCGCCGCCGCACGCGGCAATACAGAACGCCGTGGCTGCGAGCAATAACACGAGTGCTAAAATACGTGTCTGCTGAAACATGTTGTTCCCCTTCTTAGGTGCCGCGCAGGGCTGGACAGCCAGCCGGCGTACGCGACATTGGCCCCCACTGCTCGGTATCCCGGCATCGCACGAACCGCGGTCGCGCGACCTCGAGGGCGTTCAAGCGATTATCCCGCCGTGCAGAGCTGCGCCACTACTGTCTCCACCACACGACAGGGCTCGCGAGGCGAATAGGCTGTTTTTGAAACCGTGAAGCAAGTCACGGTTGCTCAATCCCTCGCCGCCGACCAGCGGGACGCCGTGACTTGCAACACCCTAGTTCACTTCGGTTACGTGCAGCATTTGCCGACAATGGATGGATGAACGGCTACGCAGTCATGCACTTAAGAATGGTGACTAAGTGATAATTCCAAGATCGTGCCGGCCGGCGACATCCTGCGGATCCCAGCGCGGCTTTACGTTGTTGGAATTGATGGTAGCAGCCGGAATTGTCGCGATCCTTGCTGCTATTGCGATTCCCTCGTACCAATCCTACGTCGCGCAGGCCAAGGTAGCCGCCGCCACCACCGATATTATGAAAATTGCGCAAGCGATCGAGCGCTATAAATCGCAGAACTGGAGTATCCCGCCGAATCTGACGGCGATCGGCCTCGACAAGCTGCTCGATCCGTGGGGTCGACCCTATAGCTATTTATCCTTCACCGGTCTTAAGGGAAAGGGCCAGATGCGAAAGGACAAGAATCTGGTCCCCATTAACACTGCGTATGACCTCTACAGCCTCGGCGCGGACGGACTATCCAAACCTCCCTTAACAGCTCCTGTCAGCTACGACGATGTGATTTTAGCCAACGATGGGGGCTACATTGGCCTCGCATCCAATTATTGAACGCCCCTTGGACGCGACACGGGCGCCGCTCCTGCGAAGTCGGATCGGCCGTCGTGTAGTTAGTCTATTCATACTCAGTGCACTCGTGCCGCTCAGTCTGTGCACCGCCATCCTCTTCCGCGCGTTTGATACAGAACTCAGTCATACACAAGAGCAAAGCCTCGACGGGCTGGTACGCAGCTTCGGGACGACCCTCTTGGGGCGCCTGGGCAGCGCGGATGACGTACTCAAAGTCATCATTTCGGCGCCAGGAACGACCGACGAAGCCGTGCAGGATAGCGTAGCGACGTTGGTCTGGGCGCGGAGCGTCAGACGAGTGAAGTCCTCGCCGCCGATAAACGAGAGCGAACAAGTTCTTCCAAGACCGGACGCGAGACAACAACTAGCCCTGAAAGCCGGTGGGCCGGCGCTGCTCTTGGGTGTGGATGAGAACGGCAATCCCCAAGTGCACTTGGTACGCATGCTGCCGAGTGGCGCGTGGTTATATATCGAAATTACCTCCGCGTGGCTGTGGGCCGATGCGAACGAGTTCGCGGCCGGGGCAGGGCTCCTGGTGCTCGACGAACAGGGCCAGACAATAGTCTCTGCCGGAGCCGTGCCCACGGAATTGCTCCGCGGCGGCCGCTTCCCCATATCCGCGACGCAGACTCAGTTCATTGATCCGACAAAACGCGGATCGACTAGGCTTTCCGACCGATGGATTTTTCGCTCTTGGGAAGTCTTTCTGGGGAGTCGTTACTCATCACCATCGTGGCATTTGACGGCGATCCGCACGCGCCCCACGTTGCTAACCAGCAGTAATGACTCATACCTGTACATGTGTGGGTTCATTCTCCTAACCGTCCTGTTGATCTCGTGGCTATCCATGGCGTCTATTCGCAGACAAATGCGTCCACTTGATCTGTTGACGCAAGCGACGAAACGAGTTGCGCATCGAGATTTCGAGGCATTCCGCGGCATGTCGTGGAACGATGAGTTCGGCGATCTCGCACGCTCGTTCGACGCCATGTCAGAAAAGCTAAAAATGCAGTTTTCGGCGCTCGAGACACTCGCTGACGTTGATCGTCTCTTGCTCCATACTCCGGAGCTTGAGCTGATATTGGACACATTGCTGCCCCGGATCGCCGGTGTGCTGTGTTGCGAAAGTGTATCGGTCCTGCTGTTTGATCCGGATTCTAACGAGCACGCCCGGGCCTATGACTTTTGCGCCTCGAAATCTGAACAGCTGCCGGTGCGAAGAATTGCTACCAGCATCGCTGCACTAAGGGCAGCTTGCGAACAACCCTCGTTGCCGCTCATCGATGCCGAGACGGCGGCGCAACTTTCTTATTTCGCACCCCTTGCATCACAGGAAATCAAAGTCATCCGCCTGCAGGCTCTCAAGCATGACGGCAATTGCGCGGGTGTGCTCTGTATTGGGTACGCCAGTGACATGGTCGGTTTGCAGGATTCCGGGATAGGTGCAGCTGATTTTGCTGACCGACTTTCGTTGATCCTCGCCAACTTAAAACAGTCCGAGAGTCTGCACCGCCAAGCCAACTTCGATTCGCTCACGGGGCTCCAGAATCGTCATCTGTTTTCCGAGCGCGTCCGCGCTGCCGTTTCGGCCGCCGGAGAACGACGGGGACTCGGCGGCCTGTTGTACCTCGATCTCGATCACTTCAAGCGCGTCAACGACACGGCCGGCCACACCGCAGGCGACGGACTACTGCGCATCGTGGGTGAACGGCTGACTGAGTGTATTGGAGAGGGGCAAAGCATCGCCAGGCTGGGCGGGGATGAGTTTGCCGTGTTGCTGCCATCCGTAGAGGATCCTGATAGCGTCCGACGGCTTGCCGAGCGGATCCTCGTCAGCCTTCAGAGGCCGATTAGGGTCGACGGCCGCGAACATCTTGTTTCGGCGAGTATCGGGATGACGGTGTTCCCCGCGGATGGAAAAAGGCTTGAGGAGTTGCTCAAGGCGGGTGACATCGCGATGTACCAGGCCAAGGACGCGGGCCGTGGCCGGGCAGTGTTCTTCCAGGCCGAAATGCAGCAAAGGCTGTTGGCACGGCTGATGTTGGAGACCGGCATGCACCGCGCGCTGGAGCAACGTGATTTCACGCTTCACTACCAACCGATCGTGTCCGAAGTTGCCGACGGTACGCTCGGCGTCGAGGCGCTGGTTCGCTGGCCCAGTGGGAATCAGGCCGACTGGGTGCCGCCCGCGGTATTTGTTCCGGTGGCTGAAGAGAACGGCGTCATTGTCAAGCTTGGAGAATGGATATTGCGGCGCGCGTGCGAACAGTTTGCGCAGTGGCGGTCTGAAGGCCTGAGACTCGACTACGTTTCGGTCAACGTCTCTGTGCGTCAGCTGCGCGAGCCGGACTATCTGGCCACGCTTATAGCGACACTAAGCGACAGCGGCATGCAGGGCAAAGAGTTACAAATTGAAATCACAGAAAGTGTGCTTGCCCACGGAGCTGAATTGAAGCAGACCCTCGTTGAGATCGCGGCACTCGGTGTGCAGTTGGCCTTGGATGACTTTGGTACGGGCTATTCGTCGCTGAGCTATCTGCGTGCTTACCCAATTCATACCGTGAAAATCGATCGCTCCTTCATCCTCGGGCTGCCGCAAGATCTGGCGGCTTGCCGACTAGCGGAGTCCATCATCGTGATGTGTGCTGCTCTCGGCAAGAACGTGGTCGCCGAAGGCGTGGAAACCCAAGCACAACTACAGTTTTTACGTCGCGCCGGTTGCCCAACGGTACAAGGCTACCTGCTCGGACGGCCAATGGAAGCCGCTGACTTCCCGGCATTTGCGCGGCGACTGCGCTCGACGGCCAAAACGGCATCGATAGTTCACGTGCGCTAACCTGCACAGCCGCGACATATCGGGGTCGCCCCCGCGATCGGTTCCCTGCGGCGATTAAAGGCTCCTGCCGTCGACCTTTTTCACCTTGAGAGTGTCCACGTCGACGCGATCGACGCATCGGACATTGATAGCCGCTAGTTTTGCGCCGGTCTTCGGGTGCGTCCCGATTGCGAATGACTGAATGCCGCAGGTTGAGCAGAACTGGTGCTGGACCATATGTTTGTTGAACTCGAACTTTGTCAGGTCGGCGTCGCCAGACAGAAGCTTGAATTGAGCTGCCGGCGCAAACGCCAGCAGCGAGCCCAGGCGTCCACATCGCGAGCAGTTACACGCGAGGACCTCACCGATGTCCATTTGAACTTCGTAGCGCACTTTGCCGCACTGACAGCCGCCGGAATATGTCTGCGTCATAGCTTGCGGTCTCCCGTATCGATACACGAGTTCAGTTGGCGAAGTTTACCCCACTGCGATAGCGGCAGGCGCAGGCCGCTGGATGCCGTTTACAGCCCGAGAAAATACACCGGGCCATAGCGGCCACGGGGGCGCCCAGCAGCTGTGGCCAGTTTTGGCAGGGACGGTGCGCTACGGCTGGGTTAGCGTATTCTGCTCGAGAGTGACCGCAGTCCCCGCGAACATCCTACCGTTCATCGTTGCGCCTGTATTCATGACGATCGATGTCTGCGACAGTATTACACCGTTAAATTTTGAAGTCGTCCCAAGTTGCGCAACGCCAAAGGTTGCCCAGTAGACATTCTGGGGCAGCGCGCCGCCGACCAAGATGACTTGCACGCCGGAACTTACCGTGAGGCCTTGTGCGATCTGAAAGATCCAGACATCGTTCGGGCCGCCGGTGAGCGTGAGAGTCGTTGGTACAGAAACCGCGGTACTCCATTTGTAAGTCGCGGGGCTAAGATTGAGTCCGCCGATATTTCCCGCCGCCAGCTCCGTATAATCGGGCGCACGTCCCTGCGCGTCGGTGTACGCGGTCCCCGCAGCACCGACTGCGGCGGTTAATCCAACAGCGTCCATCACGTTACACGGCAGCGGACCAGCATTGTCAACTGCGTTCATCACCCCGGTCACTTGGGCGCATGTTATGCCAATGGCGGCGCCCGTCGCTGGGCTCAAGCCCACATTTCCGGTAACGGCGGAAGTCGGAACGTTGGTAATTTCAGATTGTGCCAGGATCACATAATTGGCGGCAGCTCCAAGCTCTACTGGCGATGGACCTTTGCCAAGGCCCCCAACGCCGGCGCCCGCGCCCGGGTTGTTAGGTTGGTCAGCTGAGGCGGACCCGTTATTATTGCCTCCGCCGCATCCAGCCACTATAACGCTGAGGAGCGATGCCAGAATCCACATTGGCGGTTTTAATAGTTTCTCAATATGGTTCATCGCATTTCTCCCGACTGCAAACAAAGTAGAACGCCTGATGTTTTGAACCCGGAGTGTCGCGCACTCGAGCACGAATGAGGCCTCTCGTGGAGGTCGATGAGTTGTCGGACAACGGGGTCAGTCCGTGTAAGCGCAACAGAACTTGGGTTCCGTACGCCCGTTTGCCCACGGACCCGGACCGGCTTTGACCGCGCGCTCCCGGTTTGCGCGCGCATCGCGTTTCTTTTGGGCTGCCCCGACAGGACTATAATTACGCGGGGTCAGACCTAGATAGCGGCGTCTCAGAGGAATTGAGTCGGATTGCGGGCTCACCCTCGCGTCGCTTCTAATCTATATGTACATGCACCGTACAGATTGACGACTCAATGGCGAGATGAGTACCTTAGTCCATGACATCCATCAAGCCGGGATTCAGCTACCCCGAGAACGGGCAACAGACCAGGAACAGTCGAGATTACGGACCTTTTTTGACTCCCCGATGGAGAAACCGGCCGCGCGGGCACGTCCCTAATAAGAATTCTGCAGCGGAAACCGTGCGTGCGAGTCCCACCCAAATAGCATGAACAACATGAGTGAAGTTCGATATGTCGCCGCAACCGGCGCGCTCGGCGTGGGAGTCGACCAGGCAGCGCTGATGAGCTCCTTGGAGCTCAAGCCCCATTTTATTGCGGCCGACGCCGGCACCACGGATGCTGGACCGTTCTCCCTGGGCTCTGGGCGAGCAGCATTCGCGCGTGAATCTGTGAAGCGGGACCTCACCCATGTTCTGGTGGCGAGCCGCGAGGCGGGCATTCCTGCGTTAATCGGTTCCGCAGGCACCGCAGGCGCCGATGCTCACGTTGATTGGGTGCTCGACATCGCTCGGGAGATCGTCGACGAGGTGGGCCTCAGTGTGCGCACGGCAGTAATCCGGTCACAGCAAAACAGCGCCTACCTTCTACAGCTCTATCGAGAGGGAAGGATCCGGCCGCTGGACCCGGCGCCGCCGCTGGATGAGAAACTGTTCGAGCGCAGTTCCCGTATCGTGGGCATGATGGGGGTCGAGCCACTACAAGCGGCCCTAGAGGAGGGCGCCGATTTTGTGCTCGCGGGTCGCTGCAGCGATCCGGCACTTTACGCGGCATTGCCGACGATGCGCGGGCTTCCGCCCGGCCTCGCGTGGCATGCGGGCAAGGTGACGGAATGCGGGACGATGGCTTGCGAAGGGGGTCGTGGGGGAGTCATCACCGGAACGATACGCGAGCATGAAGCCATCATCCGGCCAGTGGGCGATGGCCTGCGATGCACTCCGCAGAGCGTCGCGGCGCACAGTCTCTATGAGAATGCGGACCCTTACCTTCACAAAGAGTGTTCCGGGACCCTTGATCTCAGCGGTTCCCAATACATTGCGGTCGACGAGCGCACCGTGCGCATCACTGGAAGCGCCTTTCACCCGGCCGCCGAATACACGGTGAAACTCGAAGGCGCGGAACTCATTGGGCATCAGTCCGTCATGATCGGCGGCATCCGTGATCCCTACATAGTTAATCGGTTGGATCAATGGCTCGGGGAAGTGAGGGCGATTATCGATCGAAGCGTCGAGCGGTTGCTCGGACTCCGCCCCAGCGAATGGACACTGACTGTCCACGTCTACGGGCGCGACGCCATTATGGGGCGTATGGAACCAGAGCGAAGCGCTGTTCCCCACGAAGTGGGAATCGTAGTGGAGGCGACGGCAGGCACCCAGGATACCGCGACCAAGATTGCGCAACTGGCCCGCCAACCCTTTTTGCATCATGGTGTGCCCGAGTGGATGGGCGGCATCACGAGCTTTGCTTGTCTACACAATCCAGCCCACATAGAGCGCGGCGCTGTCTACCGGTTCAACCTCAACCATATTGCGATCCCACACACTCAGATGGAGATGTTCAGAACGGAGATCGTCCAACTGGGAAAAGCACGCGCGTGAAACTCGCCGAACTGTCCAGCCTGATCCGAAGCAAGAACGCGGGTCCGTTCACGCTGACTTTCGATATCGTTTTGCCCAACGAAGCCGATTATTGGCGCGTCAAACGCTCCGGGGTGCTAACCGTTAAGCGCTTCGCAGAGTTGTTTCGCTGCGATATGGCCGCCGTCAAATACTTCGAATGCGATAATGCGCGCGCATTCAAGTTCAGCATGCCACGGCCGATCGTCCAGGGCGATCTGGGCGACGGCGATTTGCATGGTGGTCAGCAGTTCATTCCGCTGATGAACATTGAAATTCCATGAGCCATGTAGTTCAGACCGCTTGAGTGTCGGTGCGGCAGCGAAGCTCGAGCCCGTCGAGTCGCGCAGCATTGGCGTGCGCCTCGATCGCTTGCCTCCGACGCGATATATTTGGCTCCTAGTCATATTACTTTCGTTTGGAGCCTTCTTTGAGATCTATGATCTGACTCTATCGGCGCCGTTGAGCCTCGGGCTTCTTGCTGCCGGCGTCTTCCATCGGGGCGCCGGAGGAATGTTTGGCTTGACGGACCAGGCGACGTTTGTTGCCGCTACCTTCGCCGGGCTCTATGTGGGAACTCTTGGGTTCGCCGCGGTGGCGGATCGCTTCGGTCGCCGGCCGATCTTCACGATCGCGCTGCTGTGGTACGCGCTAGCGACCGTCTTGATGGGCCTTCAAAGTAGCGCCCTTGCGGTCGATGTCTTCCGGTTCATCGCCAGCATTGGCGTCGGTCTCGAATTAGTGGCGATCGATTGTTATCTCGCGGAACTCACGCCGAAATCGGTACGCGGGCGGGCCTTCGCTGTCAGTGCCTTCATCCAGTTTCTATCGGTGCCGCTGGTCTCGGTGCTGGCTTGGCTTCTAATTCCGGGCATACATGGTGGCATCGAGGGTTGGCGATGGCTAACTTTTGTTCCGGGCGTCGGCGCCGTGCTGATTTGGTGGGTTCGAAGAGCACTGCCGGAATCTCCGCGGTGGCTCGAGGCGCATGCGCGGACGGTCGAGGCCGATGAGGTAATGGCCAAGATTGAGTCACACGTGGCTCGAGATCTCGGAGCGCCGCTACCTCCGGTGCAGGCACCGGGACCGGTACAACCAATTCGATCGGCTGCGCTTTCGCTATGGAAGCCACCTATCAGGCGACGTACTACCGTTCTGGTCGTCTTTCATCTCTTCCAGACCATCGGCTATTTCGGGTTCAGCAATTGGCTTCCCACGCTGCTCGTGGCGCAGGGCATCACCATCAGCAAATCCTTGGCCTACAGCGCCGTGCTGGCGCTCGTGCCGCCGATCGCCCCGCTGGCATTCAGCCTGTTCGTCGATAAAGTGGAGCGGAAGTGGCAGGTCGTCTCCGGGTCCCTTCTGGCGGCAACGGCCGGGCTGTTCCTGTCGCGCATAACACAAAATTCCAACTTCGCCGTCTTCACGGTCATTGGCGCTGGGGTCGCGATCGGCAATTCTCTGATGTCGCTGTCGTATCATACATACCAAAGCGAGTTGTTCCCCACACCAATCCGGGCTCGCGCGGTTGGGTTCGTCTATTCCTTCAGTAGGCTATCAGCGATTTTCTCTTCATACATCATTGCCGCGACGCTTGATCGCGCAGGTAGCGTTGGAGTCTTCATCCTCATTTCGATGGCGATGGTCGTCGTCGCTCTGACCATCGCACTCTTTGGACCCCGTACGCGTGGGCTGACACTCGAGCAGATATGAGTCCGCTGCAAGTCTCACAGAGGTTCAATTTTTAACGTTGAACTCGACGCCGTAGGCAAGTGGCGCACCGGGAGCGTATCCAAGCGGTGCATCAAATCCCGCGTAGTAGTGCGTGTTGGTCAAATTCTTTCCCCATAATCTGACCATCCATCGGCTATCCGCGTGCCTTTTGTAGGTCACCGAGGCGTTGACGAGGGTGTAGGCGGATATTGTCGTGTCGTTTAGCGCCGATACGCTGACCGGGTATGAGCCAGTGTAGGCGGCGTTCGCATTTAAACTGAATTGCCCGAGGCTCGACCGAAAATCATAAGTCAATCCGGCCGTGGCACGCAGCTCCGGCCCACCATCCGGCCCACCGTATCGGGTTCCACTTAAATCAAGTGGTGTGCTCGTTACCGCATACGGGTAGACGGGGGATTTGAGATCGACAACGGCATTTCTGTAGTCCAAGAACTTAGAGTCATAATAGGTTATCGCGAGATTCGCCGTCAGGCCGTCGGTGACAAGCATAGTGGTCGATACCTCAAAGCCGCGGTTTCGCGCCGCTGCGGCGTTCTCATTCCTAGTCACCGGCACGCCGTTTACAGTGGTCAGCGCTGAAACTTGCAGGTCAGATGTCTCCACCGAGAAGACAGCGAGGTCGAAGATCATGCGACCGTCGAAGAGGGTGCTCTTCAATCCTACTTCGTAGTTTTTCGTGGTTTCCGGATTTAGCGGAAATCTATTAAGCGGTATGGTATTGAACGCAGCAGCCTTGTAGCCAGTGCTGTAAGAAGCGTAGGCCATCACGTCAGGTGTGAACTTGTGATCCAATGCGATCTTATAGGTACCCTTGCTGAAATCCTTGGTACCATTAAACGCCGGCGCCGCAGGAACTTGCGCTCCAGTGCCTGTAATGAAGGTTTCGGTTCCCGCCCCCGAAAGATTGTCGGTTGTATAGCGCATTCCCGCGGTTAAATCGGTCCGTTCCAGCACGTGGAAGGTTGCTTGGCCAAAGGCTGAACGAGAGTTGTCCTTCTGGATTCCAATAAGATCCAAGCTATTGGGGGCCAATGAACCGCCGCCGAGGAGGTAGTTAGCGCCGGCGCGAGTGTAGAGGTAGTACGAGCCGATCACCCAATCAAATGAGCTGCCTGACCGCGACTTCAGCTGGAGTTCTTCGGAAAACTGTTGATCTATAGTGCGGATTGCAACTTGACTAGTGGGGTATGGCCCAAAACCACCGACGCCGCTACTGCTCGCGGGAGTGTTACGGTATGCAGAAATACTGACGAGGTCGACAGCGGCAATCTGCTGGTCCAGCTTGAGCGAGCCGCCCCCGCCCTGCTGAAGACTGTTTGGCCTGGAAAATAGGTCGGTGTCATAGAAGCCGCCCATGTGGCCGATCACCTGGGGCGGGCCATTAATCGCCGGAGTCACAACGTACCCTTGCACTCCAGGAAATTGCCCGCTGAGCGTTCGAGTGCTGTCGACCTCGTTGGCGTAATAGGCGATTGCTGTGATTTTCGTTGTGTCGGTCGGGATTGCCACTAGTTTCGAGCGGTAGTTGGTGTGCTGGTCCTGATAGATATCCGAGCCGAATGCCGGACATAACTGACATACATTCCTGCCCCAGCCGTTCTGCTGAGAGTATTCACTGAGCGCGAAGTCCACGGCAATGCGGTCGTTTATGGGTGTGGACGCGTAGAGCTTGGCCGTTAAGGTTTCGTAGTTGGCGTAGCCGACGGTTGCGTCGACGATTGTATTTTTCAGGTCAGGGTCTCTAGTGATGACATGGATTAGTCCGGCGACTGAGTTGCGACCGAACAGTGTGCCCTGGGGTCCTTTCAACACTTCCACTCGATCAATATTATTGATATCCATGAAGATGCCGATGAAATGAGCGTAGTACACTTCGTCGATATACACGGAAGCGGAGCCCTCGTTGCCTGGGACTATTCCGCCGGAGGCGATGCCGCGTATCATCGGTCGCTGCGCACCTCCATTGGAGTTGAACACGAGCGACGGATCGGCTTGGTCCAGGTCGTCAAGTCTAGTGATCCCTTTATTCTCCAGCGTTTCGGCCTTGAAAGCGGACACCGCGATCGGCACGTCCTGAAGCTTTTGTTCCCGCTTCTGCGCTGTGACAATGATTTCCTCCAGCCTAGCCCCGGGCTCTGTGTTCGTTGCCTGCTGCGCTGCCGCCGGCAGACTTGTTCCCGCCGCTGCCAATGAAACGGAGCAAAACCATAGACACCGCTTGAGACTTTTCATATATCCCCCTAATGCCGCGAAATTCTTTCCAAGTATTCGATTTATTGATCGACCTTCTGGTCGTCGATCAGATCGAGACAAGATCCAGCGCCAACGTTCAGTGCTACGTGCGTGCGTTGCTGCCGACCAAAATCTGACCCATGCGCAAAGCCAAATGAATCTGCTCCATCAACGTTGGAAAGCCGCTTAAATATTTGTCTGGGGCGCCTAGACGGGAACGCCACGGATCGTCGGCACCGATAGTGGTCCGTTGTTGACGTTCACTTTGCGGTCGATGAGCAATTGATCACCCTGTAGGTGGCAAGTAACCGTGTCGCGGAATGCAGATTCGATGAACTGCCAGGTCATGACAAAGGTGTCAGCGTCTTTCCATTCACCGAACGCGGCGACACGCATCCCGTCTGCCGGCTCGTACTCATAATGCAAAGTATGGCTCGTGACGTTGGTGCGGCCCTCAGCGAAGCGGCCGAGTCCGACGTCGACGGCGTGTTCGCCGTGTGCATCCCAGATCTTGAAACGACATTCGTTCTTCAGGAACTCGAACGAAACAGCAGTGATACCCTGATCGTTGGGTTGGATGTTGAATTTCCTCGACAACGACGCTGTACGGCTTGATGGTGTATAGGCCGGCGGCGAAATCAGACGCAGATGCCTTAGATGCTGGCGAAGCCGATCGTCCGCGCCGCTGGCCGCCTTCGACTCATCTACTATGCGAGGGGCGTGTTCCCACACCAGCGGAAGCAGCGCCTCACCCGCGGAAATTGGCTGCGCGGCGGTGATGGCCAGCGCGAGATCATAATCCGGCATCAAGATTGAGTATTGTCCAAAGGCGCCGCCGGCGAATGCCGCCCGACCGGGGCCCATCCACCACTGATAGCCATAGCCATGCCACGGAGCCAATTTCACGTTCGAGCCGTTTTCCTTGTTCAAAGCGCTGATCAGGGGACTTATGTCGGAACCTGCGGAGACCTGGGGGGATAGCGCCGCGGTGACCCAGTCCTTAGGTACGATCTGGCGATCCCGCCATTTGCCGCCTTGCAAATGAACGGCGGCCAGCTTGAGAAGATCTGAGGTTTTGCAACTCAATCCGTTGCCGCCGGGATTTATGCCCTCGGGCGATACATCCCAGGCGATTCCTTCGATCTGAAGTGGCTCAAAAAACCGCGGCTTGAGATATTCATGCGTCGTTTGGCCGGTCGTCTTTTGAACAATCGCCGAGAGCATGTACGACGGTGCGCTGCTGTAGAGGAACGTCGTTCCCGGAGGATCAGGAATGGGAAGTTCGAAGAACTTCTTGATCCAACTTGTCTGGTAGGGCCGCCATTGTTTCCCGGAGACCGTTACTCGCGCCCCTATCCGCATCGTCGCCAAGTCCCGGACAGTCATTGCAGCCAGATGCTCGCTGACGTTTGTCGGCAAGTGCTCCGGAAAAAATGACACGACCTTGTCGCTTAGAGAAAATCTCCCTTCACCGATCGCTATTCCCACGGCGGTCGCGGTGACGCTTTTGGTAAGCGAATGTTGCATGTGCAGCAGTTCGGGTCGGTACGGACTCCACCAGCCTTCCGCGATCACCCCGCCTCGCCGGTAGATCATCAAGCTGTGCAGTTCTCCGCCGGAGGACTCCATCGCCGACACGAAATCAAGAATGGCTGATGGATTGGCCCCCACAGCCTCCGGTCTTTTACGTGGTATTCCGTCACCAGGGGTGTTGGTCTGCGTCCAGCCGCGACGGGTGCCGAGCATCAACAAACCAGCGAGACCACCTGCCCCAAAGGCCCGTCGGGTAAGTCTGGATTTATAGAACATGATTTCCCCCTCGATATGAAAAACTGTATGCACGTGGTCATGTGTTGTCAATCTAGACGCCAGTCATCAATATATGTAGACGCATTTGCGGCCATCAGACTGTGAAGTCTGCGGGCTCAAGAATTGAGGAAGGGGGTAGAGGCGTGATCAACGAGTCAGGCGATGACCATCGAACCAAGTGGGTGCGCGGAAGTGAAGCGCACGATCAAATCAATCGTTGGCTCGCCAAGGCTTTTCTAACAGGGTTACTGGTCGACTCGGCGCGTGATGACCGTCGCATCGGCGATCGTGACGACGGCAATCTAAATGCCGCTGAGGCCGAGGTACTCGTTTGTTCGCAACCTTACGATGCCTTGCTGGTCTAGCGAGTACTATGCAGCTCGGGGCGAATCATCCTTCGGATAGAGGTTGCGTTAGTGGCTTCCTCGGAAGCTGACCCGTGTACCTTTCGGGCCAACGCATCGCCTCTCCAGCCTGGAACTGCTCGATTGAATGCGCAATCCACCCGACCGCTCTGCCCAGCGGAAAAAGCGAGCGCGTGGGGTCTAATCCGATGCGGCTCAAGAAATACGTGTTTGCGAATACAAAGTTCGGGTGGAGGCCACAAAGTTCCTGCGCCGTCGCCATTGCTCTTCTGATTTTGCCGAATTCCTTTTCGTCACCGAACACATCTTCATAGCGCTTCATGAGAAAGGCCGCGCGCGGATCCGCGTTTTCATAGAAAGACGATCCAAAACCTGGCAACTGCTCCCCTTCCTTGAGTCGGCGCACGATCGGGCTTTTGGGATCGGATTCTGTCTTGATTTCTTCAATGAGCCTAAGAACTGCCTCACCCCGTCCAGAATTGCTTCGCCGACCGGTTATAACCGCGAGGCCGGCAAGTATCGAACGATACGGCGTCACTCCTGCAGTTGCACATGCCCGGACGGCATAGGTACCCACTTCGAATCCATGATCAGCTGACAGGACCAAAATGCTGCGAACCAAGTCGGCTAATTCGGTACTCAAGCGCAGCGCCTTTGCCAACGTTTCATGCGCCGGCGCTTCATCGGGCCGATCCAGATTAGCGAGTATGCAGGTATACCAGCGAAGGAGTTCGGCTCCCGTTCGTGCCATTCCCCTGCGCGTAAGATCGAAAGACCTGGGACTCATGTGTTCGATGAACGGAAACAGTGCGGTTGCGCGATCGACGGTGCTTGCGTGCTTCAGGGATTTTTGGAGGGCGAGAAATTCTTTTGGGACAGTAAGCGAACGGGGCTCAAAGATTTCTGGCTCATTGACGCCCCACAAGAGGCCGGCAACGGCTTCCAACGAATGAGTCTGGGCAAGCTCCAATGCACTTCGGCCGCGGTAATATGGACCGCTTTGCGTCATTAACGTAATTTCAGTCTCGTGGGTAACCCCATCGGGGATGGGGGTCGCACCGGCGCGATTCTGTTTGCCTCGTACACGCTCGATGTCACGCCACCAATAGCCGCGTTTCTTTGTGCCAGGCATCCGTTGCGTCCGTATCCGCTTTCTGCCCACATACGCGTACAACGTCGGCACCGACACGCCTAGGGCTTTCGCGGCAGCCTTCGCGTCGACAAATTTCGCATCATCATCAGAGGAATCTTTATTTTCTATCATGAAATCCTGCCGTCCGAGCCCGATTGGTTTCGTGATCAGAGCGCTACCGAAGCTCGCATATATCAACTGTACAATCCCAATACAGATTGACGAAGGATGATCGATATGTCAATTTTTTTCCGGCCCCAGGTCCCTGAACTTCTTTGCGCGATGCGGGGGATCGCCTACTTTTCGTGCTGAAACTAGCGGTTTCTGCGGCGACGCACAATCCACACGCTTAGGCCGCTGATGCGACGAGACGGTCGGGGTAGCGCTCACCAGGAAAGCTTCCGCCGAAATTGATACGGCGGTGTGCGATTCGTCGGAACTCGCAGTGAGAACCGACGATTCAGGCGAGAGCCAGGCGCACCGAGTCGCTGATAGCTATTCGCACCACGTGTTTTATTGCCGTACCCACGACCACAGCAGCATGGCGGCCGCTTCCGACGACGAGGTCTCGACGCACTTCGAAGTACCGGTCAATCGGGCGGAGCGTCTCAAAGCGACTACGTCATGCGGATCAGGGCAGATGTCTTCTGCCTTCCCGCAGAGCGTCCGCGCACCCCATATATGCGGTGCGCCACTTCTTTAGTTTGCGCGCGAAGTTTCAGTGATCTGCCGCAGTGCGCCCGCCGTCGCGTCATTCACGCATTTCGAATAATGCGTCGCGGGATCTTGACTGCTAATGAGTTGAGTGCAGATACGCCGTGCGGTGTTATGGATTCGCTCGTGAGCCATCAGCACGCCTTGCGGAGACAAGACATCCAGATCCGCAATTGAGACTACCACCACGCTCGTAGGAGGAGCGCTTTCGTGAAGTTGGCTGACAGCACCGTCTTCAGCTGCGGTAGGCCACGCCGAGCCGCCCGCTACAATGGCGGCCCGCGCGCTGCCGTTGACCTGCTTCAGCTCGCTGATCAGGGTGTTATCTATGCAACTAAGGAAGTCGGCACGATCCGAAGGCTCCAGATTGCCAACCGGTTGGGAACAGATCTGGCGCGCAGTCTCATGGAGGCGGTTGCGCGCTGCGGCGGCCCCCACCGGCGTCGTGATGTCGAGGCCGGCCAGCGATACCTTGGCGGCGCTCGTAGGCGCTGCGCCTGACGGCTGTTGTGCCAATGCAGCTATCGGCAGTGCGAGGCACACCGCGATCAAACCGGCCGCGCGAACTGCTGCCTTGAATTTAAAGAGGCGAGAGGGCACCGTTTGAGCGACCATACGAAAAACTCCGTTGACTGATTTGCTGCGGCACTCTGCGCCGCGCACCAATGCGCAACAAACAGAGTATCTGACCAATTGTTAAGGAAACCTTAACGTGTTTCGGCCATTCACTGGCAATGAGCCTGATCGCGCCAGCACTTCGTTGTCTGCCCAGCCTCAACGCTCCGCTTTACGGTTGACAAACTCCCATACCTTCGAAATCACGACCGATCCTTCGCCGACCGAGGATGCAACGCGCTTGACCGAGCCTGCGCGCACGTCGCCCACCGCGAAGATGCCGGGCAGCGAGGTGGCGAAGGGCGAGGTTGCCGAACCAGTTCCTAAACCGGTGATCACGAAGCCCTTGTCGTCCAGGTCAACCAGTCCAGAGAGCCACTCAGTGTTCGGCGTGGCTCCCACCATGATGAACAACGCGCGCGTGTTTACAACCCGGGTCGCCCCGGTCTTCACGTCACGAATAGTCAACGCCTCAAGATGATCACCGCCTTGCAAAGCGGTCACCTCGGCGCCGTATTCGATGGTGATGCTCGAATCAGCTTCGAGCCGGCTGGAGAGATAGCTCGACATCGACGCTGCAAGGGACGCCCCGCGGACCAGCACGCGCACGCAACTCGCCGAGCGGCTTAAGAACATCGCTGCCTGCCCCGCCGAATTGCCGCCGCCAACAATGACCGCTTCCGTTCCCTTGCAATAGCGCGCCTCCATTTCTGTCGCGGCATAATAAACGCCGTCGCCTTCAAATTCGGCTAAGCGGTCGAGCGCCGGCCTGCGATATTGCACGCCGGTCGCGACCACCACTGCGCTGGCACGGACGCGCTGTCCGTTGTCGAAGGTGGCGCAGAAGCTTTGATCTGAGAGTTTTTCGAGGCGCATCACCCGTCGCGGCATCGCGAAGCGGGTGCCGAACTTCATTGCCTGTACCTCGCCGCGCCACACCAGGTCCGCGCCGGAAATGCCCGTCGGGAAGCCCATGTAGTTCTCGATGCGGCTGGAGGTACCGGCCTGGCCGCCGATCGCAATGTCTTCCACGACCAGCGCGCACAGACCTTCTGCCCCCGCATAGACTCCCGCAGCAACCCCCGCAGGCCCGCCACCCACGATCAACACGTCAAACGTCTCGTCATCTCGGAAGTCGAGATGCAGGCCGAGCAGTCGCGCAATCTTGTCGGGCGTGGGATCGCTCACGACAACGTTCGGCCCAAATATCACCGCCGGCTTCCCCGGGGCAATCGAGCAGGCCTGGGCGGTCTCCTCGGCTTCAGGACTGCGCAATGGCAAGGAACTGTAGGGAATGCGGTTGCGGCTGGCAAACTCTGCGATACGGCGTACGTTGCGGTCCTCTTCTTCGCCGATCAATCGTAGGGCGCCTTCGCGGTCGTCGAGCAGGCGTCGGCGGCGCGCGGAAAACACCGTGATGATGATGTCCGACATCTCTGGGATTTCAGACATCAGCTTCAACGTCGCTTCACGCGGCACCTCGATCACCCGCGTTTCCCGAGCCGCGCGCATTGGCAACGACCAGGCGCCGCCGTTCAAAAAGGCGATCTCGCCCATGAACTGGCTCGGACCCATTGTGGAGGGCAAGTGGCGTTTGTCGGTATAGGGATTGACTACCTCTATCTCGCCGTCCTCGACATAGACAAAGCGATCCATCGGCTCGCCGGGTCTTGCGAGAAACGTACCCGCAGGATAGGTAACGATCTTGCCCGCCTCGCGCAACGCCTGAACGTGAGATGCGGACAGCGGGGTTCGCTGCATTTGGCGCAAATCGCCGCCGATCGTTTCCATGTTTCCGCTCGTCCTCTATAGGGCTAGGCTCTGCCAGCCACACGCCCATCTTGGGAGACACTGACAGACTTTCAAGGGTACGTCGACCACTCAGCCGTTAGTCGCCCTGAATCTAATTAAATTAGTCAGCGAAGTGCTTTGGCATTGCAGTCGGCGCAAAGCGACACAGAGCCTGAACTCGGGAAACCGGTTTACTATCGGGTTCGACACAACCCGGCCCAAGACTCAAGGAGAAGGGAGCTTGCTTATACTAACGAGGCGAGTCAACGAATCGTTGATGATCGGGGATCAGATCACCGTGACGGTATTGGAGGTCAAAGGCCGGCAGGTGCGGCTGGGGGTGAATGCGCCCAAAGAGGTGCCCGTACACAGGAAAGAAGTTTACGAGCGCGTGCAGAGAGAAATGGCGGCCGCGAACAAGTAACATGCACATGCGACATGGAAATGGCAACGGTGGGGCATCGGAGAAGGGCGCTGTGGCTAAATTGTCGAGTGCGCGTGATCCAGCGCTAGGAGCCACGCGAGAACAATCGACAGCGCGGCGGCCGCGCCAAATAGCATTTGCGTCGGCAACCCGTTACTGCGGGGCACGCCACCGATCGCGCACAGCGCGCCCCCCACGACGCCGAATGCGAAGCCCAAGAAATGCCCGAGTACATCCACATGCTCGCCGCCGGCGCCGAACAGAGTGAGGAGACACACCCCGGCGATGAGCGGCGCCCATCGATACCAATTGCGCTCCCGAAAAGTGAGCCTTTCCGTCCACGCGAGGCCGGTCAACAGCCCCAATGCCGCAAAGACCGCGGTTGAAGCGCCCAGCGCGCGATGCGCCGCAGGCGCAATCAACATTTCGACATAGTTTGCACAGGCCCCCGCGAAGAGTGCAGCGAACCACGCAACGCCGGGTCCCAGAAGCCGGCTGGCGGCGACGCCGACCAGCACGCCGAAAAACAAATTGCTGAGTAAGTGGGCTGGGTCTACATGCAAGGTCAAAGCAGTAATCGCGCGCCACCACTCACTGCGCGCAGGTCCTGCATCAATGACACCCAACGCATACCAGTCGTTGCCGAAGAGTCCCAAGCCGGCGCAAAAAGCCGTTAGCAGCAGTATCAAAGCGTAAGCGGCGGCGCCGAGGCCAGCGCCCTTGAACGGAACCGTGAAGCGGGAACTCGGACGGGGACTGCTGCGTTCGTAGGAATAGCGCGCCAATTCCTCAACGGCGCTCGCCTGCAAGGAGGGGCTGACCGTCAAAGCCCAAACGCCAGCGCTCTCAAGCACCTCGTGCTCGATCGCCCGAGCCTCGAGCACCAAGCTGTACTCCCGGCAGAGCGCCTTCGGTCCCCGAAATACCACCGCATGATCGGCTTCGACGCTCATCGAGGCAGCAATGTGGCCGGCCGCTCTTAAATTCAAGAGGTGATGACTCTGCGCAAGGCACAACCACGAGCGCTAGCCTTGCTCAAGAACGGCTTACTGCGGGGCTACCAGAGCCGACTGCTCAAAGGTGGCGAAGTGCTCGCCCTTCTTTAGCTCGCTTTCGCCTCCGCGTCGCGCTTTCGGAAAGCGGCTTCTCCGGCGTCGGACACCTCGACCCACTTCCGGTCAGGCGCGGCCTCGGCGTCGTAGTTGTCGTGCCAGTTCCACCACTTGTATGGCGGGGTCTGGGGGTAGCCCTTCGGCGAGTCCTCCCAAATCTCCTGCCGGCCGAGCGGCGTGATATCAAGATAGCTCCAAGTGGTCCCCATCGCCTCGTCGCCGCGGTTGTTGATGAAGTATGTGCGAAACACCCGCGCGCCGTCGCGGAAGAACACGTTGTGGCCGTGCCATTCATCGACGCCGAAGTCCGTGTCGAAGCTGTCAGTGATGGTGTACCAGGGCATCTCCCAGCTCATCCGCGCCTTGAGGCGCGCGATGTCCGCCTGCGGCGCGCGTGAGGCGTAGGCGAGGGTGGTGTCGCGGGCGTTCAAATGGGCCAGGTGCGCGACCTGATCGGCGCCCAGGGAGCAGCCGCGGCAGGCGTGCTCGGGCCAGCCGAACACACCGGGCTCGAAGAAAGCGCGATAGACGATCAACTGACGGCGGCCCTCGAACAAATCGAGCAGGCTTACCTTGCCCTTGGGTCCGTCGAACTCGTACTTCTTCTCCACAGCCAACCACGGCATCCGCCGGCGTTCGGCGGCCAGCGCGTCACGGGAGCGGGTCAAGGCCTTCTCCTTCACGAGGAGCTGCTGGCGCGCAGCCTCCCACTCCTGCTGCGACACGATCGGGCATGTGTCCATCGCGAGATGCCCGTTCCCGTGTTCCGTGTCTCTCTCTTTGCTTGTTGCCACGTCATTTCTCCTGAGTTTTCTGAAAATAACCGGGGGGATTCGCTCTGAACAATTTTTTAAGCTTGCCGACGCACACAGCCAGAATTCCTCCCGTGGATCCGGCTCCGGCAACCATTACTGCTGCGCTTGCGATGCATGCTGGGCACATATGTCCCTCCTCTGAACTTCAAATTCGTCCGCGCCTAAAGTGCATTACCTGTGTCGAGTGCATGGCGGTCACTGCAAATACTGATGCAGTTATCGAACGGCCGGGGAGTAACAAGTGTGGCGGGATTTAAGTCGATGCCCGACGAAGAATACCCGGGCCAGGCGGAGAACACTCGGACGGTGAGCAATCCATCTCACCGCCCGAGCGAGCGTCCCGTCATTTGCTCAATTAGCTTTTGCAAGTTGCACGAGTCCCGCTTTATCGCCCTTGTTGCGCAGCTGATAATATTGTGACAGTAGCGGGGCATCGACGCTCGCAACGGCGTCATTCACGGCCTTGTGCACACACGCCTCTCCCTCGTTCTTGCCCCAAGTGGCGGCGCTCTCGCAGAGCACTTCCGCTGCGTGGCGAATACGCAAATACAGTGTTTTTGTCCCTTTCATTGTCGAAACATCGAGGTCCGAATATCGCACGGGAAACGTCACCGACCAATGTGCCTTTGAGTGTTCCGCGGGTGCCTTGGCTGCTGTGGGCTGCTGTGCCAGCGCATTTCCGCCGATCGCAGTGCAGCCGAGAGCGAAGAAGCTGGTGGCCACCATGAATTTGGCTAATTTAGATTGCGTTTTGCTCACGTTCTTCATGACTAATCTCCTGGGTTAAGTGGTAAGCCATGGTGGCAGGGCTTGCGGCTAAATAGAATTGCAGGTACGTGCATATTTGCTATACATTAATGCATGGCTAACGTCGAACCTGCATGGGATCTTTATCGCTCATTTCTCGCGGTCTTGAGACTGGGAAGTTTGTCGGCGGCAGGACGCTCGCTCGGTTTGACGCAGCCTACGATTGGAAGACACATCGCGTCGCTGCAGCGAGCTTTAGGCGGCCGCGCACTCTTTACTCGCTCGCAGATCGGGTTACTGCCCACGGATGCGGCCCATAAACTTCGTCCACACGCCGAGGATATGGCGGCAGCGGCGGCCGCTTTTGTGCGGACGGGATCCGCCAATGTGGAGGAGACCGGCGGCGTGGTAAGGCTGGCGGCCGCCGATATAATGGGTGTAGAAGTGCTGCCCGGCATGTTAAGCGAATTTCGAGCAGAATTTCCGGCGATAGTGATCGAGATGTCGTTGTCCAATCAAATAGCGGATCTTCTGCGACGCGATGCTGACATCGCCGTGCGCATGGTCCGGCCCCAGCAAAAAGCACTGCTGGCTAAACGGGTCGGCAAAGTAGCGCTCGGATTTTACGCGCAACGTCGCTATCTTGAGCGCTGCGGGTACCCCGATAGATTGGAAGATTTGGCGGACCATGCACTGATCGGATTCGATCGCATCCCGCCATCTGCGGATTTGCTCAAGGCTGCCCCCGTGCCTGTCACTCGAGAGTTGTTCGCATTTCGCTGCGACAACGATTTGGCGCAATTAGCCGCGCTGCGTGCAGGATTTGGGATCGGCATTTGCCAATCCGGGATTGCTCGCCGTGATCCGAATTTGCTGCCGCTTTTTAGCAAGCGGTTCAAGGTTGAGCTAGAAATCTGGATCGTCATGCATAATGATTTGAGGCGCAACGCGCGCATGCGCGCACTGTTTGACTATCTTGCAGTCCGGCTTGCGCAGTTTGCCCTGCAATCTAACGCGCCGTACGCCGGTTAAGCCGCAGCATGGAGCGTTCGTGTGCGAGATGGGTGAGCGATGCGTGAGTGATAGCAGCGTGCCCAAACCGGATATTAGCCATCAGCTGACAGCCGCATGTCGCTACTGACGTCCACCCAGTTTAATCGTCAGATTGTCGATTACTTGTCTGTCGCCGGCAGCCTTCTTAGCGATTCGTATCGCATCTCGTAGATCCCAATCGCTGAAGACGAATCCACGCAACACGACGACGCCTTTTTCGACAGACACGGTGACATGTTCGTCGTAGAAATACGGATCGTTATGCAACGCGGCTTTCACGCGTTTCTTTAATTCCTCATCCGTCAGCGTGTCTGCACCTTGCGCCGTGGAAGCTGCAATGGAAGCTGACCGGCTGGATGCCGGCACTACATTCTGCGCTTCAGCCCGGGTCGCGAGACCGCCGAATCCACTCACCGCCGGTCCAAGATAGGCACAAACAACCAAAATTCGCCTTTTCCATGAGATATTCATAGCTCGCTCCAGATAATCGCATAAGCTCGACCCAAATCGGTTATTGCTTAGGCTGCGCGAAGACTGTTGCCTCGCCATTGCGATTGCTGCGGAGTCCGTTACAAGCGAAACCGTTGTAACACTTTGGGGACGTGTGGGGCGGCCCACAGCGGAGTTATAAAGTTAGCTCCAGATTGAGTCCCCAAAAGGGGGTGGCTCGTGGCGCACGTCCACGGACGCCAGGATCGTGCGCCTTATCCCGATTTGAGTTTCTCTTCCGCATACAACGACAATTCGATCATTCGCTCCAACAGCTGATCCGCCGATGCGCCCGCAAAATTCTTCAATACAAGCTCTTTGACGTAGAGCCGTACCAAGTAACGAAGCTGCAGGGCCCGATTGCGCGTCGCGAACACAAAGTCGCGATGACCGCTGTTGACGACGATGATATTGCGGTCGGCATCGAAACGGCATCGCCAAAGTTCGCCAGCCGCCCGCTCAAACGTGTAGCCCGGCAATCCGCGAGCATTGACAACTGCCGGGTTCACGGCGCCCGCCAGACTGTCGGTCACGGTAATCAGCGCCTCCGCAGTGCAGACAATATTCCGCTGGGTCACGGTCACGCTTAGGCGGGCGAGACCTGGCATTGCCGGCGCTTGGTATTCAACCTCTTGGTTGGTGGTCCACAACAAGGTCCCGTCGCCTTCCAGCATCTGCCACGCAAATTGCAAATCATCGACGACACGCCGTCGTGATCGATCGCGCGGCAGCGCCCGGAACCTGCGAGTCTCACTGAGCGGCGTCGTACTCGCGGCAGGCGAAACCACGACACTAAACAGCGGCCCGGCATAGTCAAAGAACTGCCGTTGCGGAGAATCCGTGGGTCCCGAATCCGGCAACCCCGGCAACAGACTCTCCAATTCAGCACCGTCCATGACGCCGTTTACGCTGGTTTTTGCAGCAGCACCCTCTTGGCGTGCGCGGCCTTGCACATCAAACCAGTCATATTCCTCGCGCGGCAGCGCGAGCATCGCCTCGTGAAACGCCTTTTGGATCGCTTTCAAGGACTGTTGACTTGCCTGCTCCTCTTCGGCGCGCTGCTGTTCGTCGATTAATCCTTTGAGGTGAGTTTCCAGGGGACTCAATGCCGTAATCAACGCCGCATAGCGCTCATCTTGAATAATTCCGGTTCGAGTCCCCGGCGTGAGGTTCAAGAACGGCACATCCACCAAGCCTTGCACGTAGCGTGACGCCCAAGGAATGTGTTCCAACCCGGGCAGAGTCGACAGATCCTCAATCACTCGCGTGCCGGCGCGAGTCAATGCCACGCGCGCGGTCTCACTGGGCTCGGCCAGGTACAATTCCGCGTACGCGTCTCCGTAG
>Ga0210407_10001300_pt1 | contig 23928 bp, 29 predicted proteins | sample IncBWC27MmetaG_FD_150860 | JGI IMG/M metagenome (GOLD analysis project Ga0210407, IMG submission 150860) | Forest soil microbial communities from Barre Woods Harvard Forest LTER site, Petersham, Massachusetts, United States - Inc-BW-C-27-M | ecosystem: Environmental > Terrestrial > Soil >... | reverse complement strand
ACCGGAGCGGAAGCCGAACTTGCGGCCGCGGCGCATCATCAGCAGCGAGGCCGGGAAGACCGACAGCATGACGCCGAAGTGCTGCATGGTTATGGGCAGGTTCGCCCACATGCGCATGTCGGGCGAGACGATGGTCAGCACCGCCAGCGCCGAGGAGGCGAACATCAGGGTGTTGCTGCTCTGGGTCAGCGCCTGGCAGATCGCCAGCAACGTGATGTTGCGCAGCGCCCGCCGCGGCATGCCGCCGGACGCTGCCGCCGTTTCCTCCAACTTGATCGCGCCATCCATTGGGCGCGCACTCTAGTAGGCTCGCCGCCCTGTCCCAAGCGCTTAGGCCGAGCTCGTCCGCAGTGCAGCTATGACGTCAGAAGTGAACATAGCCTTTGCGCGGAGTGCGCATCGGCTGGCCGGCGAGCGTGAGCTGCACGCCGCGGCCGCGCGTGAAGCGGCCGATTTGCGTCACCCGCACACCGGCCGCACGCGCCGCGGCAAGCAACGCGTTCTGCTTGCGCGGCGGCACGGCGATCACAAGTTCATAGTCGTCGCCGCCACCCAACACGTTGGCCCACCGTTTTGGTGCAGCCGAAAGCGCACGCCGCGCTGCAGCCGACAGCGGCACGCGCTCGCGCTCGATCACGACGCCAAGCCGCGAGGCTTCACCGATGTGGCCAGCATCGGCCAGCAGGCCGTCGGAGACATCGGCCGTCGCCGATGCGACGCCGACCAGGCGTGGACCCAGTGTCGTGCGAGGCTGCGGTCGCCTGAAACGCCTCTCGAGAGCCGGACTGTCGAGGAGGCCGTGCGCGGCAAGCAGGCCCAGCGCACCGTCTCCGATCGTGCCGCTCACCCACAGCTGATCGCCCGCGCGCGCGCCGGCGCGCGTCAGCCCGCGGCCGTGTGCCACGCGGCCGAAGGCGGTGATGGTGATGATGAGCGGTCCCGGCGAGAGCACCGTGTCGCCGCCGCAGAGCAGGATGCCGTAGCGGCGCTGGTCGGTTGCCAGCCCGCGGGCGAAGCCTGCGACCCAGCTTTCTTTCCAGCCTTTCGAAAGCGCCAGCGAGAGCTGATAGGTGAACGGCGTCGCACCCCCGGCCGCGAGATCGGAGAGGCAGACGCGCAGCGCCTTGGCGGCGACGAATTCGGGTTTTTCGTCGGCAAGGAAATGGACGCCCGACACGATCGTGTCAGTCTTCACCACGAGGTCGCGTTTCGGATCGGCAGGGAGAAAGGCGTTGTCGCTCTCCAGTCCACCCGCGCCCTTGAAGCAGCGGGCGAGCGGCGCGAAGTAGCGGGCGATCAGCTCGAACTGGCCGATGCGCCTGGTGCGCGCCATCGACCGGCTATTTCACCAGCTCGGCGGCCCGCGCCTGGCGCGCCACGCGGTCGAGCACGGAATTGATGAAATTCGGCTCGCCCTGGTCATAGAAGGCGTGGGCGATCTCGACATATTCGTTGATCGCCACCCGGGGCGGCACGTCGCGGCGATGCAGGAGCTCGTAGGCGCCGGCGAGCAGGATCGCACGCACCAGCCGATCGATGCGTTTCCACGTCCAGTCCTCGGCCAGCGCCGCCGACACGGTCTGCTCGAGCTCGTCCTTGTGCGCCACGGTGCCTTCGACGACGTCCTTGAACAGCGGCCGGTCGGCGTCGCGGCGCATGCCGCCTTCGCCCGCCTCGCCGGTGCGCACGTTCAGAAACTGCTCGATGATCTCCGTCGGCGCATGCTCGCCTTCCTGCCATTGGTACAGGGCCTGCACCGCCGCCAGCCGTGCGGCCTGGCGACGGCTGGGGGTGGCGGCGCGCTTCGGCTCGTCGCTCACGTGTTCCGCCAGCGACGACCGAGCGCCACCATGGCGAGGCAGGCATGCGCCGCGTCGCCGCCCTTGTCGCCGCGGTCGGTGGCGGCGCGCGCCCAGGCCTGGTCGACGTTGTTGACGGTGACGATGCCATAGCCGATCGCCATCTTCTTGTGGACCGTGAGGTCCATCAGGCCGCGCGCGCTCTCGCCGCAGACATAGTCGTAATGCGTGGTCTCGCCGCGGATGACACAGCCCAGCGCCACGAAGCCGTCATAGCGGCCGGCGGCAAGCGCGATAGCACCGGGGATCTCGAAGGCGCCCGGGACGACGACCCTCTCCGACAACGCGCCGTTCTTGGTGATCTCACGCTCGGCGCCGGCGATCAGCGCGTCGGCGATGTCGGCGTAGAAGCGCGATTCCACGATCAGGATGCGCGCGCCCTTGACGCCGTCGACGGCCGGCCGGGTCGTCGGGGTTTCCGTCCGTGTCGACATGGTCCAGAGCGTCTATGGACGTCGGGAGGGACGGCCGGGAACCGGCTTCTGGCCGACGATCTTGAGGCCGAAGCCTTCCAGGCCGACCACGCTCTTCTTGCTGTTGGACAGCAGCACCATTTCCTTCACGCCGATGTCGATCAGGATCTGGGCGCCGACACCGTAGTCGCGCAGTTCGCCGCCGGCCGGCTCGATACGCTCGCCGGCGCGGCGGCGCTGCTCGGAGAGCATGACGGTGAGCGGCTCGCGGATCAGCACGATGACGCCGCGGCCTTCCTTGGCGATCTCGCGCATCGAGGCCTCGATCTCGCCGCCGCGGCCGGTGTCGCGCTGGCCTAGCGCGTCGGTGAAGATGTTGACGGCGTGCATGCGCACCGTGACCGGGCCGCCGGTCGCGGGATCGCCCTTCACCAGGGCGATGTGCTGGGCCATCGTCACCTTGTTGACGTAGATGACGCAGCGGAAGTCGCCGCCATAGATGCTCTCGAACGTGGTTTCGCTGAGCCGCTTGACGATCGAATCGTAGCGCCGACGATAGGCGATCAGATCGGAGATCGTGCCGATCTTGAGCCCGTGGCGCTGGGCGAAGCTGATGAGGTCGTTGCGACGGGCCATCGTGCCGTCGTCGTTCATGATCTCGCAGATCACGCCTGCCGGGGTGAGGCCCGCCAGACGGGCCAGGTCGACCGCCGCTTCGGTGTGGCCGGTGCGTTCGAGCGTGCCGCCGTCGCGCGCCACCAGCGGGAAGATGTGGCCGGGCGACACGATGTCCTGCGGCCCGCAGGAGGGATCGATCGCCACCGCCACGGTGCGGGCGCGATCGGCGGCCGAGATGCCGGTGGTGACGCCTTCGCGCGCCTCGATGGAGACGGTGAAGGCGGTCTGGTGGCGGGTGCCGTTGTTCTGCGACATCAGCGCCAGGCCGAGCTGCTCGACCCGCTCGCGGGTCAGCGCCAGGCAAATCAGGCCGCGGGCGTGCTTGGCCATGAAGTTGATGGCTTCGGGCGTGGCGCATTGCGCGGGGATCACGAGATCGCCCTCGTTCTCGCGGTCCTCGTCGTCGACCAGGATGAACATGCGGCCCCTGCGGGCTTCCTCGATGATGTCCTCGGCCGCGGCCTTCACCTCGGAAAAGGTGATCTTCCAGGCGTCTTTTTCGAGCGCGCTCATGACTTTTCGTGCTCCAACAATCGCGCAACGTAACGCGCGAGCATATCGACCTCAAGGTTGACTCGCTGGCCGACTTTGGCCTGTCCCAGGGTCGTGACCGCCTGGGTGTGTGAAATTACGTTCACGCCGAAGCGATTGCCCTCGACCTCGTTCACGGTGAGCGAGATGCCGTCGACCGCAACCGAGCCTTTCGTGGCGACGAAGCGCGCCAAGTCGGCCGGCGCCTCGAACAGGAAGCGCACGCTGCCGCCTTCCGGCGCCATCGACACGATCTTGCCCATGCCATCGACATGGCCGTAGACCAGGTGGCCCCCCAGCTCATCGCCCAGCTTCAATGACAGTTCGAGGTTGAGGCGGCTGCCCTGCTTCCACTCCCCGAGATGGGTCTTGCTGAGGCTCTCGCCCGACACTTCGACCGCGAACCAGTCCTTGCCCCTCTCGAGCACGGTGAGGCAGCAGCCCGAGCAGGCGATCGAGGCGCCGATGGCGATCGGCGCCATGTCGTGCCGGGTGCGCACGACGAAGCGGCGATCGTCGGCCCGGCCGCCCGGGCTTACGGAGGTGATCTCGCCGATGTCGGTCACGATGCCGGTGAACATGCCCGTACTTAAGTCCCTCTGGTCCAGGTTTCCAGCGTGTCGCCGGCCAGCCGGCGCGCCGCAACCAGGTTGAACCGGGGCGCGAAATCCAGCCGGTTGAAGCCCAGTTCCCCGACCGCAGAGCGGCCGTCGCCGCCCAGCACAAGGCCCGCCCGGTAGCTGCTGATGCGGTCGACCAATCCCGCCTTCAGGAAGCCCGCCGCGACCTGGCCGCCGCCTTCTATCAACACGCGGGTGAGGCCACGCTCGCCGAGCGCCCGCGCCGCCGCCGCGATGTCCACCCGCCCCTCGCCATTGGCCGCGACTTCCACGACTTCCACACCCCTCTCCTGCAAAGCCTCGCGCGACGCCGCCGGCGCGGCGGACGTGCACAGGACCCAGACCTGCACAAGCCGTGCCGTGGTGGCGAGCTTCGAGGTCGGCGCCAGGCGCGCCCTGGAGTCGAGCACGATGCGAATGGGTGACCGTGCAGCCAGGCCGGGCAGCCGGCAGGTCAGTTCGGGATCGTCGGCCGCCGCGGTGCCGGCGCCGATCAGAATCGCATCGTGGATGGCACGCAGGCGCTGGCCGTCGGCGCGCGCTGCCTCGCCGGTAATCCATTTGCTCTCGCCCGAGGCGGTGGCGATGCGCCCGTCGAGCGAACTGGCGAGCTTGAGATGAAAGAGCGGCCGCCCCTCCGTCACCCGCAGCAGGAAGCCCGCGTTGATCTCCGCCGCCCGAGCAGCGCCCTCGCCCACGTCGATGGCGATGCCCGCCGCCCTGAGCCGGGCGTGGCCCTGCCCCTTCACCCGGGGATCGGGATCCTCGAGCGCCGAGACGACGCGGGCGACGCCGGCCGCCACCAGGGCGTCGGCACAGGGTGGCGTGCGGCCGTGATGCGAGCACGGCTCGAGCGTGACATAGACCGTGGTGCCCTTCAGGGATTCGCCGGCGTGCGCGAGGGCGTCGGCCTCGGCATGCGGGCGGCCGCCCTCCTGGGTGCGGCCGCGGGCGATCACGCGGCCATCCTTCACGATCACGCAACCCACGGCCGGATTGGGCCAGGTGCGCCCGAGCGACCGGCGCGCCAGCGCGAGCGCCGCGCGCATCATCCTCGTCAGTCCTTGAGGTTGGTCTCGGCGAGGTCGGAGATGAACTCCTCGAAATCCTTGGCCTCGCGGAAATTGCGATAGACCGAGGCGAAGCGCACATAGGCCACCGGATCGAGCGCGCGCAGCGCGTCCATCACCAGCTCGCCGATCTGCGTCGAGGGAATCTCGCTCTCGCCGGAGCTTTCCAGCCGCCGCACGATGCCGTTGACCACGCGCTCGGTGCGCTCCGGATCGACCGGGCGCTTGCGGCACGCCACCTGGATCGAGCGGGCGAGCTTGTCGCGGTCGAACGCCACGCGCTGGCCGTTCTTCTTCACCACCGTCAGTTCGCGCAGCTGCACGCGCTCGAAGGTGGTGAAGCGCGATCCGCACGACGGGCAGTAGCGCCGCCGGCGGATCGCCGAATTGTCGTCAGTCGGTCTCGAGTCCTTAACCTGTGTGTCCTCGTGACCGCAGAATGGACAGCGCATTTCGTCCCCCTGGTTATTCTCTCGCTTGGCGCGTTGTCAGTCGCGGTAAATGGGAAAGCGGCTACAGAGCGCATGCACCTTGGCGCGCACCTGTTTCTCGACCTGGGCGTCGCCGTCCGGGCCGTTGTTGGCGATGCCGTCGAGCACGTCGGCGATCAGATGGCCGACCTGGCGGAACTCGGCCGTGCCGAAGCCGCGCGTCGTGCCCGCCGGGGAGCCCAGCCGCACACCCGAGGTGATCGTGTATTTCTCGGGGTCTCCCGGAATGCTGTTCTTGTTGACGGTGATGCCGGCGCGGTCGAGCACCTTCTCGGCAGAAACGCCGGTCGCCTTCTTGGGCCGCAGGTCGACCAGCATGACGTGGCTGTCGGTTCCGCCCGAGACGATTTTCAGGCCGCGTTCGCCGAGCGCCGAGGCAAGCGCGCGGGCATTGTCGATGACGTTCTGGGCGTAGACCTTGAAGTCGGGCCGCAGCGCCTCACCAAAGGCGACAGCCTTGGCGGCGATGATGTGCATCAACGGCCCGCCCTGCAGGCCGGGGAACACCGCCGAGTTGATCTTCTTGCCGATCTCGGGGTCGGTCGACAGCACCATGCCGCCGCGCGGGCCACGCAGCGTCTTGTGCGTCGTCGTCGTCACGACATGGGCATGCGGCAATGGGCTGGGATAGACGCCGGCGGCGACGAGGCCCGCATAGTGAGCCATGTCGACCATGAAGAAGGCGCCGATCTCGTCGGCGACCTTGCGGAAGCGCGCCCAGTCGATGTGGCGCGAGTAGGCCGAAGCGCCGGCCACGATCAGCTTGGGCTTCTCCCCGCGCGCCACCGCCTCCATCTGCTCGTAGTCGATCAAGTGGCTGTCGGGCTTCACGCCGTAGGACACGACCTTGAACCACTTGCCCGACTGGTTGGCGGGCGAGCCGTGCGTGAGATGGCCGCCCTGATCGAGCGCCATGCCCATGAATTTATCGCCCGGCTGCAGCAGCGCCATGAACACCGCCTGGTTGGCCTGTGCGCCGGAATGCGGCTGGACGTTGGCGAAGGAGCAGCTGAACAGCTTGCAGGCGCGATCGATGGCGAGTTGCTCGGCCTTGTCGACCTCTTCGCAACCGCCGTAGTAGCGCCGGCCGGGATAGCCCTCGGCATATTTATTGGTGAGCACCGAGCCCGCCGCTTCCAGCACGGCGCGCGAGACGATGTTCTCCGAGGCGATCAGCTCGATCTGCTCGCGCTGGCGGTGCAACTCGCCCTTGAGCACCGCATCGATCGCCGGATCCGCCTCGGCGAGCCCCCGGGTGAACATCGGCAACGGCGAATCGGTCATCTTGGCAGCGGCTTGACTCATGTCGTGCAACCCTTGGAAAGCTTGGCGACGGTACCGCACACCAGAACGCCACGGCCGGCCATGGCCGTGCCAAAGCCCGAGTAATCGACCGATGCCATCGAATTGGTGCCGAGATCGAACACGTCGTGACCCGCCTCTTGCAGGTCGCGCTTCAGAATCTCCTTCAGGTCGAAGCCGGCATGATCCGACGCGACCGCGATGGCGCCCCCCGGCATCTCGACGACCGATCCCCTCTAGCGGTTGATCTCCCGGATACCATATCCGGGGCCGCGATGTCACCGTCCCCCAAAATCGTGGGAAGTGCCCTACAAGACATTGAATCGCTTCAGGAAAACCGCGAGCCCTGCGTGAAGACCGCGGCTAGCGCCGTCGGCAGAGCGGCCGGCGACAGGAACACCGCAATGTAGCTGCCGTCAAGATCGCCGCCGATCGTGGAATAAGCAGCCACCAGGCAGGCGGTAATGGCCTTTCCGGGTCAGGGAAAACGCCGGCCATGGACGATGACGCCTGCCGCCACGACCTGGGCGGCAGCGGCCGTCAGGAAGGCCACGGCATAGTTGCCGGTGAAATCGCGCAGAGCGCCGAGGAGGGCGGGCGCGAAGGCGAAGATCGCCTGGTTGATGGCGGTCACCAGCGCGACCACCGTGCCGACATCGGCCGGCCGGAATTCGCGCTGGGCAATCAGGGGCGGCAGCGAGGTGAGATTGCCGACGCCCAGGCCGAACAGCATGCAGCCCGCCGCGAGCGGCACCATGCCGTCGCCCAACGCCAGCAGCAGCGAGCCTGTCGCCTGCATCAGGAAATTGGCCGCAGCCGCGAGGCGACGATCGCGCTCGCCCAGCAGCCATCCGAGCAGGGAGCGGCCCAGGACTGCACAGAGCGTCACCACACTGATCGCTATTGCGGCGAGTCCCGACCCGAAGTCGGGCGCAAGCCGCGCGATCAAATGCGCGAACAGGCCGATCTGGGCGAACAGGCCCAGGGCGAAGGCGGCTGAAATCGTCACGAAGCCCGGCTGCCGAAGGAGCGATCGGCGCGACAACGGCACCTGCGCCTTCGGCGCGACAGCGCCAGGACCACGCCGCAGGGCATGCCACGCCATCGGACAGACGATCGCGATGGTGGCGCAGGCCACGATAAGGGCCGCGAGCGACAGTCCCATGTCCGCGATTAGGGCGGTCCACAGCGGCACGAAAACGATGCCGCCGGCACTGGCACCATTGAAGGCGGTGCTGATCGCTTTTGGCCGGTCGTGCTCGAACCACGGCGCGACGATTGCGTTGAGCGCGGCGCCGCTCATCGCCGACCAACCCGCGCCACTCAGCAGCAGCGCCGGGACAAGCTGCCATGCTTGCAGCACGTTCGCCCAGGCAAGGGCTCCAGCGCCCGCAAGCATCGCGCCAGCGACGGTGACGCGGCCCACGCCGTAGCGCCGATAGGCTTCGGGCAAGGCGGTGGTCAGAACTGCGCTCACAAGATAGTGCGCCGTGATCGCCGCCGAGATCGTCGAGACCGACCAGCCGCGCGCTTGGTGAAGGGCCGGCAGATAGACCGCAGGCCCATAGAAGCCGACGCCCCAACCAAACATCGCCACGACAAAGGCGACCCAGACGACACGCCAGCCCTCGCGATTGGCCTGCTCGCTTACCTTGGCCGACGCCACAGCACGACGAGCTCGCGGCGCGTTTCGAATCCCAGGCGCTTGTACAAAGCAATGGCGCCGACATTGTCCCGCCTGACATGGAGGAACGGCACTTCGCCGCCTTCGAATGCGAGCCCCATCAGCCGTCTTGTCAGGGCAGCGGCATAGCCCTTCCCTCTCGCTTCGGGATGAACGCAGATCGCGCTCAGCTCGACATGGCCCGGCGCGCGCAGGCGCTCGCCGGCCATGGCGACGAGGCGATCACCGTGCCAAATGCCGGCATAGCGTCCCAGAAGCGGCGTGCGCGGCCCGAACGGTCCGGGCTTGGTCGCGGCCACGAGATCCATCATCGCTGCAATGTCGGCCATCGACAGCAACGATGCTGCGCTGTCGCTGCCGTTCGATCCGCCGCTTGCCACCATCTGCAGCATGGGAAATCGGTCGAGTTCTTCCCAGCCGTCCGGCAGCGCCTCGACGGATGGACGAAACAGCCGCGCCTCGGCGTTGGCCGGCAGATCGGCCGAGAGATCGGCATAGGCCGCCTCGGTCGGCTCGGCGATCGCCGAGAACGGCGCCACGTCGCGCGGATAGTGCCGCGCCAGGCCGCTGCCGATCGCATGGCTGCGATGGGGTCCGGTGAGTGCATGCCACACCGGATTGTCGAGAACGTTGATCGCCATGGCACGCGGCGTATCATGATGGATGAAAGCCGGCTCGCCGGAATCGGACTCCATCGTCATGCTCGACCACAACGAATGCGAACGCGCCCGCGTGCGCAGGGACCGCCGCTACGACGGTCGCTTCTTCTCGGGCGTTCGCACCACGCGCATCTACTGCCGCCCGGTTTGCCCGGTGCGGCCGGCGCAGGGCAAGAACGTCGAGTTCTATGCCACGGCGGCGGCGGCCGAGGCCGCGGGCTTCCGTCCCTGCCTGCGCTGCCGGCCCGAGACCGCGCCCTTCTCACCCGCCTGGCAGGGCTCGCGCACGACGGTGCATCGCGCGATGCGCCTGATCCGGGGCGGCGCGCTCGATCGCGCGGGCGTGGAGGAGCTTGCTGCCCGCCTCGGCGTCGGCGCGCGCCATCTCGACCGGCTCTTCCAGCGCCACATCGGCGCGACGCCGCTGCAGGTGGCGCGGACGCTCCGCGTGCAGCGCGCCAAGCGGCTGCTCGACCAGACCAGGCTCGCGATGCCCGACGTCGCGGCGCGCGCAGGGTTTGCCAGCCTGCGCCGCTTCAATGCCGTGTTCGCCGAGGTCTACAAGCGCACGCCGAGCGAGATCCGTCGGCTGCGCTTCAAGCCGGTATGATGGCAAAGAAAAAGGCCCGGCATGCGCCGGGCCTTCCGAGCGACCTTGGCGTCGCCTACTTCTTGCCGGACGGCGTCGACTTGCCGTCCTTCCAAATATAGATGTCGTAGACCGGATCCTTGATGTCGCCCTTGGCGTCGTAGGTGAGCGGTCCGACGGCAGACTGGAAGGTGCCGGAACGCAAGACCTTGGCGACGGCAGCGGCGTCGGTCGACTTCGCCTTGTTGGCGGCATCGGCCCACACCTTGACGGCGGCATAGGTGAACAGGGTGTAGCCGGTCGGATCGTAGCCCGAATCCTTGAACTTCTTCACCAGCGCCGCGTTGAACGGAAAATCTTCCGCCTTGGGCGGGAAGGACATCAGCACGCCGTTGGTGGCCGCACCGCCCAGCTTGCCGAATTCCGGATCCTCGAGCGCGTCGAAGCCGACCAGCTGGGCGCCGAAGCCCTGCTCGCGCGACTGCTTGACCAGCATGGCGGCCGCGGTGTGATAGCCGCCGAGCACGATCATGTCGATCTTGGCCTGCTTCATCTTGTTGATCAGCGCGGTGAAGTCCTTGTCGGTGTCGTTGTAGGCCTCGTACATGGCCGGCTTCATGCCGCCCTTGGCCAACGCCTTGACGGTCTCGTCGGCGACGCCCTTGCCGTAGGGCGACTTGTCGTGGAGCACCGCGATCTTGGCGTTCTTGTTGTTCTTCAGGATGTAGGCGCCGACCGTGGCGCCCTGCACGTCGTCACGGCCGCAGGTGCGGAACACCGTGGTGTTGCCCTTGGCGAGGGCGTCATCCGTCAGCTTGATGTTGGTCGAGGCCGGGGTGATCTGGAGGATCTTGGCCTCCTTGTAGATGTCCGACGCCGGGATCGAGCTGCCCGAGCAGTAGTGGCCGGCCACGAAGACGACCTTGTCGGAGACCAGCTGGTTGGCGACGGCGGTCGCCTGCTTGGGATCGCAGGCATCGTCGCCGATCTGCAGCACGAGCTGCTGTCCGTTCACGCCGCCGGCGGCGTTGATGTCCTTGACCGCCATCTCCGCGCCGCGCTTCATCTGCTCGCCGAAGGCGGCATATTGGCCGGTCATCGGCCCGACCGTCGCAATCTTGATCTGCGCATAAGCCGGTGTGGCGGCGGCGATGGCAGCCACGGCAAGCATGCCCAAAAGCCTATTCATACAGGGTCTCCCATGGTTTCCCTCCACGACCGTGGAGATATGTCGCGAGCTTAATGCCGCTCCTCCCAGCCCAGCAAGCCTTTGCGCTCGTAGAGCCAGGGATATTGCCTGACCATCTGCCGTGCGCGGGTCAGCCGGTAGGCAAAGGCGGCGATGGCCAATTGCACGACCCAGCTCAGGAAAAAGCCGCCGACCGACCAGAGCTCGCCGCCGGCCAGGGCGTAGTCGAAGAACCTCAGTCCCATCGAGATCAATGCCGTATAAAGCACGAGCTGACGCAAGGGCCGCCAGGTGATCGCCACGCCCTGGCCGGCGGCGAACGAGGCCGGACCGACCAGCACGAAATTGAACAGCAGCACGACGCCCAGCGTGTCGCCCAGCCAGTCCGACATGAGCATGTCGAAATCGCTCATTCGTGGCCCCCTTCGAGGTAGGCGGCGCGGATCTCGGGGTTTGCCAGCAGCTCGCGCCCCGTCCCGCTCAGCCGCACGCGGCCGTTGACCAGCACGTAGCCGCGGTCGGCCAGCCGAAGCGCATGAAAGGCGTTCTGCTCGACCAGGAAGATCGTCACCTTTTCCTCGCGCGCGATCCGGCGGATGGCCTCGAAGATCTGCCGCACGATCAACGGCGCCAGCCCCAGCGACGGCTCGTCGAGCAGCAGCAGCCGCGGCCGGCTCATCAGGGCGCGGCCGATCGCCAGCATCTGCTGCTCGCCGCCCGACAGGGTGCCGCCGCGCTGCTCGCGCCGCTCGGCCAGCCGGGGGAACATCTCGAACACGCGCTCGAGGTCTCTCTGGAAATGCACCGGATCGGCGACGATGGCGCCCATCTGCAGGTTTTCGTAGACGCTCATGCGCGGGAAGATGCGCCGGCCTTCCGGCACCTGGGCGACGCCCCGCAGCACGATCTCGTGGGTCGGCAGACGGGTGATGTCCTGGCCTTCCAGCCTGATCGTGCCGGCCCGCGCCCGGGGGCTGCCGCAGATCGTCATCAGGAGGGTCGACTTGCCGGCGCCGTTGGCGCCGATCAGGGTCACGATCTCGCCATGGGCGACATCGAGGTCGACGCCATGCAGCGCCTGGATGGCGCCATAGAATGTCGCCACCGCCCTGACTTCGAGCATGGGCTCAGGCATCGGGCCCGCCCTCGTCGGTGCCGAGGTAGGCGCGAATGACGGCCGGGTCCCGCTGCACCTCGGCCGGCGCTCCCTCGGCGATCTTGCGCCCGTAGTCGAGCACGACGACATGGTCGGAGATCCTCATCACCACGCTCATGTCGTGCTCGATCAGCAGCACGCCGATGCCGTCGCCGTCGCGAATCGAGATCAACAGATCATTGAGTTCCGAGGATTCGCGCGGGTTGAGGCCCGCCGCCGGCTCGTCGAGGCAGAGCAGCTGCGGCCCGGTGCACATGGCCCGCGCGATCTCCAGCCGGCGCTGGGCGCCGTAAGGCAACTCGCCGGCCGGCCGGTCGGCGTCGGCCACGAGATTGATGCGCTCCAGCCAGCGGCGCGCGATGCCGATGGCCGCCGTCTCGGCGTCGCGGTAGCGCTTGAGGCCGAACAGGCCGAACACGCTCATGCCCGAAGCGTGCATCAGCTTGTTGTGCTGGGCGACCATCAGGTTCTCCAGCACCGTCATGCCCGGAAACAGCCGAATGTTCTGGAAAGTCCGCGCCACCTTGGCCTTCTGGCCGATCTCGTGGCCGAGCATGCGCTCCAGCAGGTACTCGCGGTCGGTCCGCAGCGTCAGCCGTCCCACCGTCGGCTTGTAGAAGCCGGTGATGCAATTGAAGACCGTCGTCTTGCCCGCGCCGTTGGGGCCGATGATCGCGGTGATCTCGCGCGGCCGGGCGGTGAAGGTGACGTCGTCGACCGCGACGAGGCCGCCGAAGCGCATCGTGAGGTGCTCGACCTCGATCAGCGGCGCGCCGTTCATGCCACGCCTCGTCGATGAACAGGCTGGTGAACGGGGTGCAGCCGCACCGACGGCTCGCGGTGGGCGATCAGCCCGCGCGGCCGGAACACCATGATCAGCACCATGGCGAGGCCGAAGGCCACCATGCGGTAGGCGCCGAGGTCGCGGAACCATTCCGGCAGGCCGATTAGCAGCACGGCGGCCAGCACGACGCCGATCTGGCTGCCCATCCCGCCCAGCACGACGATGGCGAGAATGATCGCGGACTCGATGAAGGTGAAGCTCTCGGGGCTGATGAAACGCTGCTTGGCGGCGAAGAACGAGCCGGCAAAGCCCGCGAACATCGCACCGACGGCGAAGGCGGTGAGCTTGGTGTTGGTGGGATTGATGCCCAGCGCCTTGCAGGCCGTCTCGTCCTCGCGCAGCGCTTCCCAGGCGCGGCCGACCGGCAGGCGGCGGACGCGCTGGGTGAAGAAGTTGGTCACCAGGGCAAGCGCCAGGATGATGTAGTAGAGAAAGATGAGACGCTGGTTGCCGGAGAACGGGATGCCCATCATTTCGGCGAAGGTCTGCTTGCCGGCCGGCGCGGTCTCCGCGAACACCGCCCCGAACAGGGTTGGGCCGGGGATGCTGCCGATCCCGGCCGGCCCGTTGCTGAGGTCCACCCAGTTCAGCAGGACCAGCCGGATGATCTCGCCGAAGCCCAGGGTGACGATGGCGAGGTAGTCGCCGCGCAGGCGCAGCACCGGAAAGCCCAGCAGCAGCCCGAAGCTCGCCGACATCATGCCGGCGAGCGGCAGCACCGACCAGAAGCCCAGCCCGTATTGCGTGCTGAGCAGCGCATAGGAATAGGCGCCGACGGCGTAGAACGCGACGTAGCCGAGATCGAGCAGGCCCGCGAGGCCGACCACGATGTTCAATCCCCAGCCGAGCATCACATAGGTCAGGATCAGGACGGCGAGATCCATCGTCTTCTGGTCCCCGAGCGGCGTCATCGGCAGGACGACGGCGGCCAGCAGCAGGGCGGCGCCGAACCATTTGGCCACGGCCTGCCCGATGGGAACGCCGCGCGGCGAGTGGCGTGCAACGGCGAGCCCATGGTTCGCCCACGGCCAGATCGTGCGCAGCACGATCAGCAGGCCGGCCAACGTGACGAACCAGTGCAGGAAAGTCGACGGCAGCTTGAGCGGCGACGCGCCGATCGCACCCAGTACCGCGCCGAGGGCGAGGGCCGGCCAGGCGAGGCCGTCAGCCGCCAGCGACAGGCCGAGCCGGCCGAAGAAGATCGTGACGATGGCAATGCCGAGATCGACGAACTGGTAGTCGAAGGTCAGGCCCTTGCCGATGTCGTAGGTGCGGAAGCCGACGATGAAGATGCCGAGCCCGGCCGCCACCAGCGCCGTCAGGCCCGCGTCCTTCAGATGGTGTTGCAGACGCGGGCCCATCGGCTCAGACCTTCTCGATCTCCGGCTTGCCGAGCAGTCCGGTCGGCCGGAAGATCAGCACCAGGACGAGGATGCCGAATACCGCGACGTCCTTGTACTCGCTCGAGAAATAGCCGGCCCAGAAGACCTCGATGAGGCCGATCAGCAGCCCGCCCAGCATGGCGCCGGCCAACGAGCCGATGCCGCCCAGCACGGCGGCGGTGAAGGCCTTGATGCCCGCCAGGAAGCCGATGAAGAAATCGACGATGCCGTAGTACATCAGGAACATCATGCCGGCCACGGCGGCCAGCGCGGCGCCCATGACGAAGGTGAGCGAGATCGTGCGATCGACATCGACGCCGAGCAACGAGGCCATCTTCATGTCCTGTTCGCAGGCGCGCTGCTGGCGGCCGAGCGGCGTCGCGGCGATCAGCCAGGAGAAGCCCGCCATCAGCGACACGGTCACGATGACGATGATGATCTGCAACCAGGTCACGCGCACGTCGAAGCCGTCGGCGCTGAACAGGTTGAAACCGCCTTCGACGATCTGGCCGGCCGGCTTGGGCCGCGCGCCCTGGGCCAGTTGAACATAGTTCTGCAGCATGACGGACACGCCGATCGCCGAGATCAGCGGCGCGAGCTTGAATGACCCGCGCAGCGGCCGGTAGGCGGCGCGCTCGATCGCCCAGCCATAGATGGCGGTGAAGGCCATGGCGAGCAGCAGCACCAGAACGATCGCGACCGCGCCCGAGCCGATGCCCAGCATGGCACAAATCATGAAACCGATGAGCGAGATGAAGGCGCCGATCATGAAGACTTCGCCGTGCGCGAAGTTGATCATGCCGATGATGCCGTAGACCATCGTATAGCCGATGGCGATCAGGCCGTAGATGGCGCCCAGCGTGATGGCGTTGATCAGCTGTTGTGAAAAATACGCCATGCCTTTGCTTTCTCCCTTACCCTGCGACCTACGACGCTTCCGGCAAGCCATGCAAGCGAACTATTCACCGCTTGGCGAGGAATTGAATGGACGCTCGCAGGATGGTTCACCTGCAAATCACGGACCACATCGCCGCCGCACGCGCGGGTGTATAAGGGGCATGCCAAGTCCCCTGCCCTTCACCGCCGAAAATCGATGAGTACGCCCATGGAGTCACCCACTTTCGATGTCGTCGTCGTCGGCGCAGGCCCCGCCGGTCTCGCCGCCGCCACCGAAATCGCCCGCACCGGGCTAAAAACGCTCTGCCTCGACAAGCTTGCGCCGGGCGGCGCGCTGATCAACCTCACCGCGCTGCATGACTACAAGGAGGGTGCGGACGGCCCGCAGATCGCCTCACAGCTCACCGACGATGCCACGGCGGCCGGCGTCGAGCTCGGCTTCGGCGAAGTCGTGCGTCTATCCGGCGCCGGTCCGTGGACGATCGAGACGGCCGACGGCGAGCGCCACACCGGCCGCGCCGTCGTCATCGCCAGCGGCCTCGCCAAGGGGCGGCTCGGCCTGCCTGAAGAAGACGAATACGAGGGCCGCGGCCTGTCCCATTGCGCCTCCTGCGATGGCCCGCTCTATCGCGGCCAGCCGGTCGTCGTGGCCGGGTCCGGCGGCTGGGCACCGCACGAAGCCGAGGAGTTGAAGGCCTTCGCCAGCGAAGTCACCGTCGTCGACACGGTGGCGGCCAAGCTGCCCGACGGCGTGCGCCGCCTGGACGGACGCATCGTGGCGCTGGAGGGCAGCGCCGGACTGAAATCGGTCGTGGTCGAAAGCGGCGGTGCGCGGACGTCCGTTCCGACCAGCGCGGTCTTCGTTTATGTCGGCCAGTCTCCCGCTGCGGAATTCGTTCCGGATTCGCTTGCACGCGACGCCATCGGGCATATCGTGGTGGATGAAGGGGGCCGCACCTCGGCATCCACGGCGTTCGCCGTGGGCGATGTGCGGGCCGGCGCGCGCCACTATCTGGCCGACGCCATCGCCGACGGCCAGCGTGCAGCGCAGGCCGTGGTGGCGGCCCTCGCAAAGATGACTTGAGGAGCAACGAGCATGCGCATCGTCAATCCAACTTTCGGTCTGTCCGCCGCCGCCGGCGCAACGGTGGCGCTGAAGCCGGTCAACTGGAAGACCGACGCCATTGCCCTGGTCTCCAACTCCAAGCCCAACGCGCGCGAGTTGCTTGATGGCATCCGGACCAAGCTCAGCGCCTTCCGGCCGGTCGACAATATCGACTTCCTGTCGAAGAACAGCGCCAGCCAGGGCGCGCCCAAGGACCTGATCGAGAAGGTCGCCGCCAACTACCGGGGAGCGCTTTTGGCCATAGCCGATTGAGGAAGCTGTTCATCGTGGAGTTTCCACGACAGCATCGAACTCGAGAAGCACGGCATCACGGCCTACGTGATCGCCACAGAGACATTCAAGCCGCTGGTTCTGGCCCAGGCCAAGGCGCGCAAGGTCGAACCGCGGCTGATCGTGGTGAAGCATCCGATCGGCGGCCTGAATGCCGACGAGCTGCGTGAACGCATCGAAGCCGCAACCAAGGGATTGTCCGAGGCGACCAAGACATGACGGACACGGCCGAGCAGGAATTAATCGAGGTCGGCGATCTCGACGTCGAGGCGTTCAACGAATTCGCCACCGAGCAGGGCTGGAGCGACGGCATGCCGCTCTACATCCCGACCGAGGAGAAGGTGGCGAAGTTCGTCGCGACGGTGCGCGGCGACAACCGGCCCTACGCGCCCGTGCCGCCGCGCCAGATCGTGCCGACCCTGCAGAGCCTCGCCGCCAACGCGGTGATGGCCGGCTGCAAGCCGGAATACTTCCCGGTGGTGACGGCGGCGATGCGGGGCGTGCTCGATCCCGAGTACAATCTGCACGGCACGCTCGCCACCACGCATTCCTGCGCGCCTATGGTCATGGTGAGCGGGCCGATCCGCCACGAGCTCGGCATCAATTGCGGCGCCAACTGCTTCGGCCAGGGCTGGCGGCCCAACGCCACGATCGGCCGCGCGCTCGGCCTGATGCTGCTCAACATCGCCGGCGCCAAGCCCGGCGAGATGGACCGCTCGACCCAGGGCAATCCCGCCAAGTACACCTTTTGCTTCGGCGAGAACGAGGAAGAGAATCCCTGGACGCCCTATCACGTGCAGCGCGGCTTCGCGCCCGCCGACAGCGTAGTGACGGTGATGTCGGGCGAAGGCCCGCACAACCTCAACGACCACGGCAGCACGACCGGCATCGGCCTGCTGACGACGTTCGCCGGCAGCATGTCGACGCCCGGCGCCAACACGGTCTATGGCAAGGGCCCGATGTTCGTCATCATCGGCCCCGAGCATGCCGCGACCTTGAAGCGCGACGGCTACACCATCGACAGCATCCGCGAGGAGCTGTTCAAGCGCTCGCGCGTCCATGCCTCGCGGATTTCGCCGGAGAACCAGGACACCTACATCAGCACCGGCCACAAGCCGGACGGCGACTGGTTCACGATCGGGCGGACACCGCAGGACATCCACATCACGGTGGCCGGCGGCCCGGGCAAGCATTCGGCTTTCATCCCGTCGTTCGGCGGCACGACCGTCGCCTCCGTGCGCATCGCCGGATGAGCGACCCGGGATGAGCGAGTGGTGCGGCTGGCCGATCGTCGATGACGCGGCCGGCTGGGAGACCGCGCAACAGATCCTGACCGATGCCGAGCTGTCGGACGGCCTGCCGCTGGTGCCGCCGACCCGCCGCCGCCTCGAGGCGATGGTTGCAGGCGTTGCCGGGCGCAGCGAGTCGCATGGCCTGATGCCGCCCATGTTCGGCGACATCACGGCCGATTCGATCGCCTACCAGTGCGTCATCGCCGGCTGTCGCCCGGCCGAGCTGCCGATCGTGCTGGCGGCGGCCGAAGCGATCCTCGAGCCCGATTTCAACCTCTTGGGCATCGCCACCACGACCGGCACGGCCTGCGTGGCGCTTTGCGTGCACGGCGCCATCGCCCGCCAACTCGGCGTCAATGCCGGCACCAATTGCCTGGGGCCCGGCAACCGCGCCAATGCCAGCATCGGCCGAGCCCTGCAGCTCAGCATCCGCAATGTCGGCGGTGCGCGATCCGATGTCGGCGACATGGCGACGATGGGCCAGCCCGGCAAGTACACGCTGTGCTTCGCCGAACGCAACGACGGGCCCTTCCCCACCCTCACCGCGCGCCGCGGCCTGGGCGCCGACGCGAGCGCGATCACGGTGATGGGCGTTTCCGGCACCGCCGAAGTGCTGCCCGGCGACGGCGAGGGTGCCACGCCCGAGGCCATCCTCTCGCCGATCGCGACGGCGATGCGGGCGGCCATCGTCATGTCGAGCATGAGCCGCAGGAACGAGCGCGGCGAGCAGGTCTTCCTGCTGCCGCTGGAAATGGCGCACAAGATCGTGCGTCACGACGGCTGGGATATCGCCCGCGTGCAGCGCTACCTGTTCGACGAGGGCCAGGGCGTGGCGCGCGCGCCCGACGCCATCCACGCCATCGTCACCGGCGGCGCCGGCTACAAGATGAGCTACCTGCCGATCTGGGGCGGCGGCTCGCAGACGGTAACCCGGCTGCTTCACGGCGCCGCGTAGGCAATGTACCTGGCGATCTTCCAGCTTCCATCGGGCTGTCGGCGGAACACGTCGAGCCCGGGCTCGCGCGATTCCTCGGTTTTCGCACCGGCGGAAATCACCTTGAGTGTCCAGACAAGCCGAACGACCGCCATGTCGCCCGAGACGATAATTTCCTTGATATCGAGGGCATAGCCGAACGTCCTCGTCGGATCGGCGAGCGATCGGTGCAGCAGGCCGCACAGGGTCGGATAATCGCGTTCGGGAAATCCGCGATAGTCGTAGACGAGATCGGGCGCGAAGAGATCACAGATGTGCGATGCGTCGCGCGCGTTGAAATCGCTCGTCCATTTTGCCAAGGCGGCGCGTATCGCTGTTTCCGCCTGATCGCCGGACTGCGCCGATACCGGCGCCACGGCGCCCGCCAGCAGAGCCACAGCGGCCGCAATCGCCAAGCTGCGACTTCCTAGGCCTTCCATCCGATCCATTCGCTGATCCCGCGGCCCATCACCCACGCCAAGTCATCGCCTTTGAGCCACGGCAGCTCTTCGGTGAACATCGTGACGCCCTGGCGATAACTGCAGGGCAGCCGGGAAAGGTCCGTCCCCCAGAAGGTGCGCTTGGGCCCGAAGGCGTCGAAGACGCGGCGGATATGGGGATGCACCGAGCGGAAGGGATAGGTCTTGTCGGCGGCATAGCACGGCATCGCCGACACCTTGGCCGCCACGTTGGGTCGCGTGGCGAGCGCCAGCACCCTGTCGAGGCTCGCGAAGTTGGTGGCCTCGGTGACGTCCTTACCGCTCTTCAGGCCAAGATGGTCGAGCACCAACCGCAGGCCGGGATAGCGCTCGGCGACCTTGTCCGCGAGGTGCATGTATTCGTGATGGAACAGCACCATCGCCGGAATGCGGTGCTTTTCCAGCTCGCCCCACACCCAGTCGAAGCGGCCGTCGAGCAGCGGCTGGCGCAGCACCTCCGTGTGAAAGGTGAGGCGCACGCCCAGCATGCCCTTCTGCTTCTTCCAGCCCGCCAGCACCTCGCGCGCGCCGGGCGCATCGGGATCGAAGCGGCCCATGATGCAGAAGCGGTCGGGATGGCTGCTCGCGGCGTCGATGGCGAGGTCGTTGCGATCGCCTTCCCACGACGGCGGCACGATGACGACGCCGTCGACGCCCGCCTTGTCCATCTCCGCCAAAAGTTCCTGCTTGCCGAGCGGCGACGCGCGGTGCGGTGCGGCGCGCGCGGGCCACGGCCGCTCGGCCGTGTTGGCGCCCCAGATATGGACCTGTGCATCGACGACTTTCATCGGTTTCTCCCTAGCGCCAACCCAGCGCGGCGCGCAGCCATCTTGCGATCAGCCACATGCCGAAGCCCCACAGCGCGTAGACCAGCGGCACCACGGCCAGGCCAGGCAGGCGAAAGCCGCCGCCCACTGGAGCGCCCTTGATCGGAAATACGATGAACCAGTTGACGAGCGTGACGATGATGGCGGCGAACAGCACCCAGCCCAGCACACCGTTGAGAGCACCGGGCAGCCGCGGCACGACGAATGCGGCGGCAATGCCCCACAGCCCGCCCCAGAAGGCCAGCGACAGAATGGCCGGCACGCCCCAGGGCGGCACCGGCCGCAGGTTGTAGAGCGGGGCGCGCGCATAGTCGAGCTGGTTGGCGATCCAGAAGCCGAGCTGGTGGAAGACCAGCACGCTCAGCGCGCCGGCGATGAAGCCGACGAGCACGGTGCGCATACACGAGTTCATGTCGCTTTGCCTCCCGGCGGCCGGCGGTCGCGCCAGGGTGCCACGCGCTCGAGCTCGGCGGCCAGCGAGAAGAGCATTTCCTCCGCCCCGAAGCGGCCGACGAAATGCATGCCGATCGGCAGGCCGTCGTCCGTCCAGGCGAGCGGCACCGACATCGCCGGCGCGCCGCTGGCATTGCACACCGCGGTGAAAGGGATCATCGGCGCCAGGCCTTGCTGGTATTGCGCGAGCGTGCCGTCCATGCGGACCGTGCCCAGCGGCAGGTGCGTGCGCGCGATGGTGGGTGACAGCAGCACGTCGTGCCTCTCGAAGAACCGGCCGAGCTGGCGGCCGGTGCGGTGGAAGGTCTGCACGGCGCGGACGTACTCGTGGGCGCTGATGCCCTGCCCGATCTCGGCGTGGAGACGCGTCACCGGCTCGAGATCGTCCGGCCCGGGCATGCGGCCGGCCGCGCGCACCTCGATGTTGGTGAAGGTGTTGGCGCACATCACCGTGCCGAAGGCCGCCGCCGTCGCCGCGGCATCGTAGTCGGGCGCGGCCTCCTCGACATGATGGCCGAGCCCTTCCAGCATCTTCGCCGTGCGCTCGACGGCGGCGACCAGGACAGGCGCGAGCGGCCCGTCGCCAACAGGCTGGCGCATGAACGCCACGCGCAGCCTGTCCGGCGGACGTTGGGTCGCCGCCAGGAAGGAACCGGACGGCGGCGCGCGATAGGGATCGCCGGGCTCGTCGCCTGCCAGCGCATCGAGCAAGGCAGCGCTGTCGCGCACCGAGATCGACACGCAATGCTGCGCACCCGCGCCGGCCAGGGTCTCGCCGATCGGCGCCAGGCTCACCCGTCCGCGCGACGGCTTTAGCCCGAACAGGCCGCACAGCGAGGCCGGAATGCGGATCGAGCCGCCGCCATCGGTGGCATGGGCCATCGGCAGGCCACGCGCCGCCACGACGGCGGCGGAGCCGCCCGACGAGCCACCGGGCGACAGATCATTGCGCCACGGATTGACGGTGGCGCCGCCGAAGGCGGGTTCGGTGGTCGGCGCCAAGCCCAACTCGCTGGTGTTGGTGCGGCCGACGATCACCAGGCCGGCGCGCCGCATACGCGCGACCGCCGCGCTGTCGTTCGCCGCCACCGGTTCCCTGGCGAAGAATCGCGAGCCCAGAGTCGTCGGCGTGCCGGCGCAATCGGCCATCAGTTGCTTGACGACATAGGGCACGCCCTGGAAGGACCCCTCGCCGGCCGCCGCGACCGATTTCTCCAAGAGCGCGCCTTCATAGAAATCGGTGACGGCATTCAGCGATGCGTTGAGCGCGCGAAGCCTGTGCAGCGCGCCATCCAGGAGCTCGCGTGCGCCGAGCTTGCGCGTCTTGACCAGCTCGGCGACGGCGAGCGCGTCGGCGGTCGCGAAAAGATCGTCCACCGTCTCAGTTCCGCCAGCGCTCGAGGTTGGCGGCGACGAAGGCGTCGTCGTTCAGCTCGGGATAGGTTGCGTAAAGGCGGTCGATGCCGGCGCTCTGGCCGGGACTGAGCGTTTCGTGCGGATCGAGGCATTCGATCGAGGTCATCAGCCCCTGGCGCCGCAGGATCTCGTGGCAGCCCGGAATGCAGCCGGCGAATTCGTGATCGACATCGAAGACCACGCTGTTGCAATCGGTGACGAAGGAATCGAGGGCCAGCACCTCGGGCGGAATGGCGCCGGCCGACACCGCGAACTTCAAGCGCTCCAGCATCTTGACCGCGCCGCGAGTCCACACGCTCCAGTGCCCCAGCAATCCACCGTGGAAGCGCAGGGTCACCTCGCGATTGCCGGTGCGCACCACCATTGGCGTCACCAGATCGGCCACGATGTGATCGTCGTTGCCGGTATAGAGCGTGATGCGGTCCTCGGCCTGGGCCTGGACGATGCCGACGGCGACGTCGAGCGTGCGGTAGCGGTTGAACGGCGCCACCTTGATCGCCACGACATTGTCGATGGTGGCGAAGCGCGCCCAGAAGGCGCGCGACAGCGCAATGCCGCCGACCGCCGTCTGCAGGTAGAAGCCGACCAGCGGCATCTCGCGGGCGATCGCCGTGCAATGCTCGATCAGCTCGTCCTCGCCGGCGCCCTTGAGCGCCGCCAGCGACAGCAGCACGGCATGGTAGCCCAGCGAACGGGCGATGCTCGCCTCCTCGACCGCCTGCTCCGTCCTGCCCACGGCGCCGGCAATCATCACCAGCGGCCGGTCGGTCCAGTCGCGCGCCGTCTCGATGGCGAGCTCCAGCACCGGGCGATAGAGGCCGACCTCGCGGATGGCGAATTGCGTCGAATGCACGCCGACCGCCAGGCCGCCCGAGCCGGCATCGACGTAGTAGCGGCTGATGGCGCGCTGCGACGGCTTGTCGAACTGGCGGTCGGGACCGAGCGCCAGCGGATGGGCGGGAATCACCGATCCCTGCCGCAACAGGGAGAGCACCGGCGCCGGCAGGTCGCGCCAATGGAGAGACTTGTGCGGGATCATGTCGCCATCCTAGTGCCTCTGCCGATCAGGTGTCATGGGATCCCCGCGCCACCCACGTCCGATACTCCGCTTGACCCGAATCCAGGCAGGCACAAACAAACGGGGTGAACCTCCTGTCGGCAGTTTTGCTGTCTCACCCATGGGATGCACCGCAGTTTGGAGCGCACCCCTTGGCTGAGACAGCAAGATTGCGAACAATTTCTCGAGCAAAGTTTCTGCAGGGGGGTTTCCGCCAGTTTCCGCCGGTTTCCGCCACGTCGCGCCATCGTCGAAAAGGCCGCTATTTCCTAAGGATTGGAGGTTTCCGCCCTTTCCGCCCTTTCCGCCGCTCGTTTTCCTATCTCCCCCAAAGGATGCGCTCCCGCTCAATCGCCGTGTTGCGGGCACGCCGAAGCGGCCGGCAAGATCGGGACTGGTGGCGCCGCGCGCGCAGAACTCGCGGGCCCGGCTGGTGTGCTCGGCCTTGCAGAGGGTTGGGCGTCGGGGACCGGACATGGCTGATGCTCCTGACGAGGGATTGGGGCGTATTTAAGTATCACTTCGCCAATTGTCAAGTATAACTTTTAACCACTTAAGGAGGTCGATCGAATTTTCGGGCGCCATAGCGACCGAAAATGCCGTTTTGGCCTGCCGGCGACGGATAGGCTCCCACGGAGTCTTTGATCGATGTCAAAGACAGGCGGCGGATA
>Ga0210407_10001299_pt1 | contig 23929 bp, 21 predicted proteins | sample IncBWC27MmetaG_FD_150860 | JGI IMG/M metagenome (GOLD analysis project Ga0210407, IMG submission 150860) | Forest soil microbial communities from Barre Woods Harvard Forest LTER site, Petersham, Massachusetts, United States - Inc-BW-C-27-M | ecosystem: Environmental > Terrestrial > Soil >... | reverse complement strand
GGAAGATATCCTGGAGCAATTGGTCGGAGAGATTGCAGACGAGTTTGACGTGGTCCCGCACGAGCCCGCGGCGCTTAGCGGAAGCAAAAGCCTGGTGCTGGATGGCACCGTGGGCCTGCGCGATCTGGAGTCGCAGCACGATCTGCTGTTGCCGCGGGATGCGGGCTTTGAGACGCTGGCGGGGTTTATGCTTTCACGTCTGCAAAAAATTCCGGCCATCGGCGATTCCTGTTACTACGGCGGACGCCGCTTTACTGTGGAAGAGATGGACGGGCACCGCATCTCCCGGGTTAAGATCGACGACGTGCAACCTGCGGCGGTGCAGGCTGGGGCTTGATTCGGTCGTTGCTGGCGGAGGCAGGAATGGTCGCTACACGTGTGCGGCGCTGGGTATTCTCGATTCTTGGATTTGCGGCAGCCGGAGTCTTGGCGGCCTGCGGCGGATCCTCGAGTGGGCTGCGGAGTGCGCCGCGGCTCAACGTTTCGGTCGCCGTTCACCCAGCCGGAACTTCCGTGGTGGCTGGTTCTCAGATCCAACAATTTTCCGTGACCGTCAATGGTGATCCGAATAATCTCGGAGTCACCTGGGCGGTGGACGGAATTGCCGGCGGCTCCGCGGCGGGCGGCAGGGTTTCTGCCGCTGGGCTTTACACTCCTCCCGCGTCGGCAGGGGTGCACACCGTCACCGCGGCCAGCGTGGCGGACAGCACGAAAAGTGCCTCGGCGACGATAGGGGTGACGAGCCTCCCCGGGATTACCAGCTACCACTACGACCTCGCGCGGGAGGGCGCAAATGCGCAGGAGTTCGCGTTGACAACTACCAGCGTTCGCACCACCACATTCGGGAAGTTGTTTTCCTGCCCAGTCGATGGAGCGGTGTATGCCGAACCGCTGTGGCTACCGGCGGTCAACATAGGCGGCGGCCCGCACAACGTAATTTTCGTCGCTACGCAGCATGACAGCCTGTACGCGTTCGACGCCGATGCAAGCCCCTGCCAGCAGTTCTGGCACGTGAACCTGCTCGACGCCGCGCATGGTGGTATCGCCAATGAGACGACCGTTTGCTGGTACGACGTGGGCGGCGGTTCCGGGGACATTCAGCCGGAGGTCGGCGTCACCGGAACCCCGGTAATTGATCCCGCCACCAATACGCTTTATGTGGTGAGCAAGTCAGAAACTGGCGGATGCAGCACGGGAAATCCCGGCGTCTTTTATCAGCGGTTGCACGCGATTGACATCACGGCGGGCAACGAAAACCAGACGCCTGCGCCCATTAGCGCATCGGTTTCTGGGGCCGGAGATGGTTCCTCAGGCGGAACCGTGAATTTCGATTCACAAACGGAAGGACAGAGGCCAGGCCTGGCGCTGCTGAAGAACGTCACTGTTGGCGGCTCCATTTACGACATTGTTTACGTCTCGTGGGCTTCCCACGAAGATGAATTCCCTTATCACGGTTGGATTCTGGGGTACAACGCGGCCAATGTACAACAGCAATTGCAGGTTTTCAACGCGAGCCCGAACGGCGGACAGGGCGGTATCTGGATGGCGGGAGACGCGCCAGCTATTGATGCTCTGGGAAATCTGTATGTCGCTACAGGAAACGGCACTTTCGATGCGGACACCGGTGGCAGTGATTACGGCGACAGCATGCTGAAGGTCAATACCAACGGCGCCCTGGCAGTGACTGACTACTTCACGCCATTCAATCAGTTAAGTCTCAATGCGGTTGACGAAGATTTCGGTTCCGGTGGCGTCGTGCTACTGCCTGACCAGACTGTCGGACCGCCACATTTGCTGGTAACTGGCGGCAAGCAAGGACTCATTTATCTTGTAGATCGCGACAACATGGGCCAATTTTTGGTCAGCAGCGATAACGTCGTGCAAGAGTTCCAGGCTAACCTCGGTTCCTGGACCACGCCAGCGTTCTGGCAGAACGCGCTCTTCATTGCCGGGTCGGGAAATCACGGCAGCTGCGACTTACTGAGGATGTATCAATTCAACAGTTCCGCCCCCAGTCCATTCAACACGACTCCCTCGTCGGTATCGACTCATTGCTTTCAGTTTCCGGGAGCGACGCCGGTGGTTTCGTCGTCCGGGGGTTCAAATGGGATCGTATGGGCCACCGAAGTAGGCTGCTATTCGACTGCAGCCAGTACGTGCAGTTCGGCCGCAATATTGTTCGCATACGATGCAACCAACCTCACCACCGAACTCTGGGACAGTTCGCAGGCGCTCAACCAGCGCGACCAGGCCGGCACCGCGGTGAAGTTCACGGTGCCCACCGTGGCCAATGGTAAGGTGTACATTGGAACGCGCACGGAACTGGATGTGTATGGATTGTTGCCGTGAGCAGAAGCTTTAGCCGTTAGCTGTTAGCTGGAGCATCCTGGGCCGGCGCTTCCGAGTTAAGAGCCAAGAACCAAGAGCCAAGAGCCGCTTTTGATACGCTACCTCCTAGTCCGAGCTTCTTACGCGGTTCTGGTGATCTGGCTGGTCGTGTCGGTTGTCTTTCTGCTCATTCATCTCGTGCCCGGCGATCCCATTTTGCAGATGCTGGGCGAAGGCGCGCCGGCGGCGGACATCGCGGCCACTCGTCATTTGTACGGGTTGGACGTTCCGCTGGGGACGCAGTATCTGCACTACTGGAATGGAGTGGTGCACGGCGACCTGGGGCCATCGCTGCGATTCAATCAAAGCGTCACCAGCCTGATTCTTCAGCGCTATCCGTACACGCTGCAACTGACGCTGGCGGCGCTGCTGGTTGCGATTCTGATTTCGATTCCCGCCGGCGTGCGCTCGGCGCAGCGGCGCGGAAAATGGGACGACAAGTTACTGAGCGTGGTCAGTCTTTTCGGCCTTTCGTTCCCGAATTTCGCGCTGGGGCCGATCCTAATTCTGTTCTTCGCCATCAAGCTGGGATGGCTCCCGGTGTCGGGATCGGGGACGCTGGCGAATCTAGTGCTGCCGGCAATCACCATGGGTGGCGCGTTGGCCGCAATCCTCACCCGCATGGTGCGAACTTCGATGCTGGAAGAACTCGGGCAGGATTACATCCGTACCGCGCGGGCAAAAGGTCTAACCGAACGCGCCGTCGTCTATCGTCACGCCCTGCGCAATGCCATGCTGCCGGTGCTGACTGTCCTCGGATTGCAATTCGGCGCGCTGCTGGCGGGCGCCATCGTCACCGAAAAGATTTTTTCCTGGCCGGGAATCGGTCGGCTCACTGTGGACGCAATCGGCAACCGCGATTACTTTCTGGTGCAGGGATGCATTCTGGCGATTGGGCTGACTTATGTCGCAGTTAATTTTCTGACGGATTTGTTGTATTCGGTGGCGAACCCGAGGATTCGTCAGTAGGCAGAGCGTTCACGCCAGCAGCGACAGGTTTGTACCCCATCGGTCCTCGCTGACCGGATCGGCAATTGCCTTTAGCTCGGGATAGCGCTCCAGCAGCGGCTCGGGGGTGAGGACGCGGCGTCCGGTGAGCAGGTGTTTGAGTTGCAGGGCGTTGACTCCGGCTTTGGCTTCGAAGTAGTTGTTGGTTACGACGAAAGTGATTTTCGCCTTCTGCGCGATTTCTTCGATGCGGTCTTTCCATCCGGTGAGTTCCGAACTTTTATAAAGATAGTTGTAGCGGTCGGCAGCGTTGGTGTTGTCGTTGTCGGTTTCGAACCACTGGTCGTAGTTTCGTCCGTGCAGGCGCACGTAGCCGATGCCGGAGGTGACGTGCGAAGTTGGTTCGAGGGAGCGGCCTATCTGCGGCTGGTCAATGTTGCAGAAACTGACGTTTCGTTCCGCGAAGTAGGCGAGGGTTTCAGGATTGTTCCATGTAGAATGCCGGACTTCGACAGCGCGCGGAAACTCAATGAATTGCCGCAGCAGCGTTTCCAGGTATTCGCGATTCAGCGACGTGTTCTTGAACGAAACCGGGAACTGAATCAGCAGCGCACCGAATTTTCCGGTCGCAGCCATGGCTTCGAGTCCTTCGCGCGCCAGGCGTTCGTCTTCGTCATTGGGACGGATGGAGGCGGCCGAAGTCGGTTCCGTGGCGGCAAGCGGCGAATGAGTGAACGACCGGTGCAGCTTGGCGGTGAAAACGAAGTTGGGATTGACGTCGTTGGCGATGCGCGCCCACAGCTTCGCCAGTTCGGGCTTGATGTGTCCGTAAAACGAAGTATTGATTTCGACCGCATCAAAGCAGCGCGCAACCAGTTCCAGCGGATGCCGCTTCCGGCGCCGCATTCCCGGCGGGTAGAAGATGCCATCCCAGTCCTTATAGGACCATCCGGCCGTGCCCACGAGAATCGGGCTGGCTTGCTCCATCGCATCATTGTAAGCGGGTCGCAGTCGCGGGAGAAATGATCTGATGCTGCTAGTAGAAAACCAACACCACCCAGTACGCGCCGCTGGGATACTTCTGCGTACGGGCGTAGCAGGTTCCGGCGGAGTAGGTGTGCAAGTCGCGGGCGGCGATCACTTTGGAAATACTCGAAGGCAGGGCTTCGGGGGTCATGCTGCTGTAACGCAACACAGACGCTCCGGGCGGAGGCGGTGCGGCGTTGAGCGAATCGGCCTGGGCCATGGCGCAGGCGCTGGATTGGGCGCTGCGGCTATCCACTCGCTGCAATCGCGGCAGTTTTGCCTGGGCGCGCAATTGCTCCACACTGGCGTCAACCAGATCCTGCGCTTGCTGCACAGAATAAGACGGCAGGCTTGAGGCGAAATCCTGCGCCACAAAAATCACACGGCCACTGCGGATCACGCCGAATCCCGCGACGTTGTAGTTCGGGCTCAGCAGGTTCTCGCGATGCGGCGGCGACGACATCAGCGCATGGTGCGCCTGATCAGGGTCGGCGGCCATGGCTACGTTTTCTCCAGTGCGCTCGAGATGCAGCGACGAGCTCGCGGCTAATCTTTGTGGAAGTGGAGGCTCGCCGGAAAATTGATGTGAGAGCTGATTCTGCGCGGCCATTTTGGTGGCATGAGCGCGGGCGGCGCGGACCAGTCCGTTGTCCATTTTTAATGGCGCTAAACCGGCACGTCCGCGTTCGGCGTTGGCCATCTCCAGCAACTGGCGCTCGGCTTGAGGATCATACTCGTAGGAATCGGTGTTGGAAGAATCGGTGTTGGAGGAATCGGCGGACGAATCAGCGTCCGAATCGGAGGCCGCAGCCTGCTGTTGCTGTTGCGAACGCGAAGAAGAAGATGTGCCCGAATTATTATCCGCCGCCGGTTTGGACGCAGCTCCGCCCGCAGCCAAATGAAGAGAGATTACGGTGACGAGGGCCCAGAACATGCGTCGTGCCTACGTTCCAGCCCCGGGAGAAACAGCTTTGCTTAAGAGAAGGATACCTTCTAGAATCCAGCTAACGCACGTTACGCAGGAGTCGTTACCCGATTGGCCTTTCTCCCGTTATTGTTGGGATTAGTTCTCGCCGTGAATGCAGTGCTGGTGTTGTGGCTGGTGCTCTACCAGCGATCTTCTTCCTCTCAAGCTGCTGTAATTAAAAGACTTGTGGATCAGGCTATGGGATTACACGAAGCTCTGAGCCGGCAATTTGCCAGCGCCACGGCGGACATTGCTTCGCGGCTGGAGCAGACTAAAGGCGATCTCCGGCAGCAGGTCGCCGACCGCCTAGGGGACGGCTTTTCCGGCGTTCGCGCGACTGTGGAAGAGCAAATGAAGGCAGGGCGAAAGGAACAGTCTGAAAGACTGCTCGAGACCCGCGGCGAACTCACCAGCTCTCTGGCGCTGACCACTTCATCTTTGAAAACCGATTTTGACCGGCTCAATCAGCAGACGGCGGAGAGCCTGGAATCCATTCGCGAGCGTGTAGATGCCAAGCTGATGGCCATCACCGAGCAGGTGCAGTTGAAGCTCGATCAGAATCTGAAGGAAGGTTTTGCGCAATTTGAAAAGGTCCAACTACATTTGCGCGCGGCGGAAGAACAATTGCGTGAAGTGGGAACGCTCGGGCATTCCATCAACGATCTGAATAATCTGTTGAAGTTACCGCATCTGCGCGGACAATTTGGGGAAGCTCATCTGGAGCGATTGCTGGCTGATTTCCTTCCTGCAAACATGTTTGAGATGCAATGCGCGGTGAACGGCGGCGGACGGGTGGACGCGATGATCAACTTTCCTGATCGCCGGCTACCGATTGACGCAAAATTCCCCCGCGAACAAGTGCGGGCATTTTTCGAGAACAGCACAGAAGAACAACTCGATGAGGCGCGGCACGAATTTGTGCGCGTGATGAAGGCCGAAGCGAAAAGGATTAAGGCCTACATTCAGCCGGAGTACGGGACCACGGAAATCGCCTTGATGTATTTGCCCAGCGAGACGCTTTACATGGAGGCTGTGCGCAATCGCGAACTGGCGGACTGGCTGAATCAGCAACACGTTTTTCCAGTTTCTCCGAATACGCTGCTGATGACTTTGCAGACGATTTCGCTGGTGCACAAGTGGTACGAAGTTGCTAGCCGCTTCGAAAAAAGCCGCCAGGAACTGGCCAAGGCGCAAAAATCATTCGACCACTTCCAGGGTCAGTTTGAGAATGTTGGCAAGAGCCTGGGCAAGGCGCAGGAGGCCTTCGACAAGGCGACTACGCATCTGCGGACTTATCGCGGCCGAGTCGAAGCGCTGAGCGGGCAGGAACAGTTGGATCTCGACAAAGCAGACGCGTTGCCGCTGCCGCTGGAGGATAAGGCCAGCGCGTAGGGGAGCATTCAGCACTCAGCAGTCAGCATTCAGCTAAGTAACTGACTGCCGGGTGAGTGCTGAGTGTTTTAGAGCAACCATGAGAAAACTCTTCATTGTGGTGCTGGTGCTTACTTCCGCAATTTCCTTCGCGTTGCAGCCTCCCGACGCTGCGTACCTTAAAGATTTCGAGAAATGGAAAGCCGAACTGATTGACGATCTTAAGCAGAACTGGCTACCGCTGGCGGGATTGTTCTGGTTGAAGCCGGGGGCTAATACTTTCGGCGCGGCGGATGACAATGCGATCGTGCTTCCGTCCGGTCCGGCGCATGCGGGAACTTTTCGATTGCAAGGCGACGACGTTTCAGTCGAGCTGTTGCCGGGAGTGGCGGCTAAAATTGGCGGCAAAGATGATAGCAAAGCTCAGCTTCAGGCCGATGTGACAGGGAATCCTACGGTGATCGAGCTTGGCAAGTTGCGCATGCATTTGATCAAGCGGGGGACGCGGATGGGAATCCGGGTGAAGGATTTGAACAGCGCGGCGGCGCGTAATTATGCCGGACCGGTGTTCTTCCCGCTGGACATGGATTATCGCGTGACCGCGACGTTTGTACCCTCGGACGGCAAGAAAACCGTGGACGTGCCTAATGTGTTGGGAGATGTGACCCCGACTCCAATCAGCGGCGAAGTGCATTTCAAACTCAACGGGCAGGACCTGACGCTCACGGCGCTGAGCGGCGATCCCGCTAAGGGATTGAGTTTCGTGATCAGCGACCTGACCAGCAAGACCGAAACATATCCGGGCGGAAGATTCTTGGATACCGATCCGGTGGCGGACGGGAAAGTTGTGTTGGATTTCAATCGCGCTTACAGTCCGCCGTGCGCGGTGACGCCATATGCGACGTGTCCGCTGGCGCCGAAGGAGAACCGGATGCAGGTCGCAATCCCAGCGGGCGAGAAGTATGACAGAAAGCACGGGCATTGAGCTGTCAGCTCTCAGCTGTCAGCTTTCGGCCAAACCTGAACCGTTGTTGGTCGTCGGTCGAAAAGTTTTCCTGATAGCTGATAGCTGACAGCTGAGAGCTACTCCGGCGTAAAATAGAAGCCGGCGGATTCTGTGATCGAAGCTTTGCTGCACAGGAAAATCGAGAAGCGGGCCGCGACGGTGCGGCTTCCGGGCAGGATTTTATTTCTTACCGAAGACCCGGAGTTGGTCAAGCGGCAACTGGCCGGTGAAGACCTTCCCTGGGACACCAAGAATCCCCAGAAGAATCCCAAACTGCGCGACGATATTTCCACGGACGAAATCACTCCTGCGCACATCTGCTTTTTCTTCGACGAAACCCTGGGCGAATTTCCCTACACCGGGCTGAAATGCGGCGAGGAAGTTCCCATCCAGCGCGGCGACGTGAAGCGTGGCGGATTTGTGGCGGCGGTCAGCGGCAAGCGGCGCGGGAAGGGGTCGAGCCGCGAACAGTCTCCTTATGCGGAGCTTTGCGCCGGGATCAAAGTGGTGATCGCGGAGAACATCGAGCGCATTTACAAGCAGAATTGCCAGAACCTCGGCGTACTGACTTCTACGGATTTTTCGCTGATTGATCGGATTCGTGGCGGCGAGGAAATTCCGCTGACGGAGTTCACCGCCGCCGAAGATGAGATCACACGGCAGATCATTGAGTACGGCGGGCTGTTTCAGTTCAATGTGGCTCGCATGCAGGGAAAAGTATTCTTGCCGGCCATTGCGACTGCAAAGCGCGCAATGACCTTAGCGGAGAAAATCTTTGCCCGCCACATGGTCAACGAAAAAGGGGAAGTCGGCGTCCCGGCGGTGAAACCCGGCGACTCGGGTTTCGCGCGAACCGATCTGCGGTTCAGCCACGAATACGTTACGCCGATGGCGTCCATCTTCTTCGATCAGCTTGTCGGGAAAGACGCGCCGGTGAATGATCCCGGCTCGGTGCTCTTTTTTCGCGACCATCTTACTTTTCTTGACGAAGTCCTTTCCGAACAGAAACGCAAGATGGGACTGCTGGACCTGGCGACGCAGCTCAAGCTCAAACAAGGAGACTTCGCTGCACGGAAAGGTATCCGCCTGCACGGGGAATTGACCGACCGCAAAGGTTCCGAAGGGATTTGCCACTCCGTTGTGCTGGAAAGTTATGCGTTGCCGGGGCAGTTGGTCGTTGGCTCTGACTCGCACACGCCGCATTCGGGCGCGATTGGCTGCGTGGCGTTTGGCATTGGCACCACGGACGTCTTCAATTCGTGGATCACCAAAGATGTGCGGGTGCGGGTGCCGGAGTCGGTGAAGGTCGTGATTCGCGGCAAAAAGCACGCGAATGTTTCGGCAAAAGATTTAATTCTGAAAATCCTCAGCCTGGAATATGTTCGCAGCGGCAAGGCGCTGGCTAAGTTGATCGAATATTCCGGTGAGGCGATCTCCGAACTCAGCGTGGATGAGCGTGCCACTATGACCAATATGGCCGCCGAAATCGGGGGCTTCACGGGAATTGTCGCTCCGGACCAAAAGGCAGTTGACTTTCTGGTCGAGCGGCGCGGAATGAATCGTGTTCAAGCCGAGAAAATGATTGAAGGCTTGCACGGAGATCCGGATGCGGAGTACGCGCATGTGATCGAACTCGACGCTTCGGAAATTACTCCGATGATTGCGACGCCGGGCGATCCCGGGAACGGCAAGTTTATCCGCGAGCTGAATACTCCGATTCCGGTAGAACTTGCGTACGGCGGTACCTGCACCGCCGGCAAGAATGAAGACATGGACATGTATGCGCGAGTGCTGGCCGACGCGCTGCGGCACGGGAAACGCGTCGCCGACTCGGTGCAGTTTTATATTCAATTCGGATCGCAAGAAACGCGGGACTATTGCATCCGGCGAGGATACCTGGAAGTTTTCCAGCAGGCGGGAGCGCACATCATTGAGCCGAGCTGCGGCGCGTGCATCAATGCTGGGCCGGGAGTTTCGACGCGGCCCGATCAGATCGTCATCAGCGCCCAGAACCGCAATTTTCCCGGACGCAGCGGCCCGGGGCAGATGTATCTTGCAAGCCCCCTGACAGTAGCGGCCAGCGCGGTTGCGGGATACATCGTGGAATACGAACCTAGCCAGGCTCGCGAACTCGCGCCCGCTTAGCTGCTACTTCTTCGCTTCCCGGGACAGAGCGGCGTCAGCGCTCCAATTGCCGTCAGCAGTTTCGATGTGTAGCAGAATCTGTTCCACGCCAATTCTGGCTTTGGCAATCAACTTGATCGGGCCGCCCTGGTACTCGCTGTCCACGGTGAACGAGAGAACGTCCGCGTCTAACTTCACGTCCTTAAGCGGGTACTCGGTCTTGCCGTCGGCGCCCAGCATGGTTCCGGAAACCTCGGTCGCATCCGACTTCAGGGTGAGCACCAGGGGATAGCCGTCGGGACTCGTTCCGGTCCATTTACCATTTAGGTCAAGACCGAAGACCGCGGACGCACAAGCCAGAACCACCAGTGCCGCAGCAAGAAAATGGTTTTTGCGCACAATCGCCTCCTGGAAAATGGTTCGACTGATCGGAAAGGGTAACACAAGACGCACGGTTCTTCAGGGCTTCCGCCGGACTATACCGCACCGCTCAAATCTTGTTAGAATTAGCTTTTCGGTAACCGTTCAGCGCCATTTTAGGAGAATGAACTCATGGCCTATGTTATAGCCGAGCCTTGCATTGGTACCAAAGATGCCGCGTGCGTGGATGCCTGCCCGGTGGATTGCATTCATCCCAAGAAGGACAGCGAGAAGTTCGCGACCGAGGAAATGCTGTATATCGATCCCGTGGAGTGCATTGACTGCGGAGCCTGCGTGCCGGTCTGCCCAGTGACGGCGATTTTCGCACTGGACGATCTTCCGGAGAAGTGGAAGAGCTACGCCGAGCGGAACGCGAAGTACTTTGGAAGATAGCGGTCAGCTGTCAGAGATAGGTAGCATCCGTGGCGCGTGCCTCTCAAGCATGTGCCTTTGTTTTTCGCTGGACTATGAAGGCTGCACAAATCACGAGGGTGCCTCGCTTACTGGTCGTGATGCTGGCTGTTGTTTCATTTGCCCTTGGACAGTCGTCCACTTCTGCTCCATCTGAGCGCTTCCTTCTTCACCCTCCGGCGGCAAGAAAGATTTTCGATCAGTGTTCGCGTTCTGCGCCCTCCGCGAAATCAGAACTGTGGGAGCCTTCTACCAAGGACCTCGATGATCTTGAGGCCTCGCTCGCGAAGTACCTGGACCAACGCGAAAAGACAGGTAGGACGGTCCCTCCGAAGGGAACAAAATATCATCGGCAATATGTCGGATTCATTCGAAAATGGCGAACGCTACATCTACGGCAATTTTTATCCTGCGCTGGATGAGTTCGGCCATATTAATGAGGCACGCCAAGCCGTCCAAGTCTGCGACGGCGGCCATGCTTTCTGGGGAATTGTCTACCGTCTAAAAGACGGGACCTTTGAAGATCCCCAGTTCAATGGCGTCGCGTGAAGGGCTCTCTGTCCACGCCGCTTGGAGTTGCTACCTGACGGCTGATGGTTGACGGCTGTATTCTGCTTTCATGGCGCTGAAGGAATCGGAAGCGATCGTATTGCGGACGTATCCTTTGCGCGAGTCGGACCTGCTGGTAACGCTGTTCACGCGGCTCGAAGGGAAAGTTCGTGGTGTGGCGCGCGCGGCCAAGAAGTCGCGGAAGCGCTTTGGTGGATCGCTGGAGCCGCTGACTTACGTCAAAGTCGCGTACGACGACCGCGAGCGTCACGAACTGGCGCGGCTCGATTCCTGCGAGGTGCTGGAATCGCCGCTAGCGTCGGAGGTGAGCTATCCGCGGGCGGTCGCGCTGGGCCACGTCGCCGAGTTGCTCGACGAACTTCTCCCCGACCGCGAGGCCAACGACGCCGTCTTCCGTCTGGCTCTTTCGGTGCTGGCGCAGCTAAGAGGAAAAGACTTCTGGTTGCCAATCACCTACTTCGACCTGTGGATGGCGCGCCTGATGGGCTATCTGCCGGAACTCTCCGAATGCCTCAACTGCGGACGGTCTTTGAATGGCGACCGCGCCTTCTTTCACGCGCTCGCCGACGGATTAATGTGTCCCGAACACAAGCGGCTCGCGTCGTCGGAGTTGTCGGCCGAGTCGCGTAAGCTTGCAGCGCAGATGCTGCGCGCGCCGCTCTCCACGCTTAGTGTCGATGGATCGCAGAAATCCGGCGCGGATTTGCGGAAGTTCCTGCTGCAACTGCTCGAGCGGAACATTGATAAGAAGCTGGTGACGAGGGGGATGGTGGAGAAAATGGGGAGTTGAAATCCGCGCGCCGACAACTTCATTTAGCGTAGGGGCAGAATCAGCGTAATTAACGCTCCAGACTAAGTCGTATCGTTATCCTTCCTCATTATGGCCGGTGAGCAAAGGTTAATCTTTGAGTGGATAGGAGGCCTACCCATAGCTGTGTTTGATTGGGACGAGGATCTGCCCAAGATGTATGACCTCTTCAATACGAAGTGGTTCAATAATTCTCTGCCTCCCGTCTCCGATGCGTTTGTCGTCGAGTTCTGCGACATGCCTAGAGAGACTGCAGGAATCTGCATTGATGCAGTTCGGGCTGCGAAGCAGTCAAGAGACGGAGTCACTATCAGACCCGGAATTCGTATCAACTCTAAGCTTCAATGCTTAAGCGATCACGTCCGAATAGCTCTACTTCATGAAATGGTTCATGCAAGCGGCGTCGAGAAACATGAAAAGGACTTCCACGACGCTATCGCGAGGCTTTTTGCCTTGGGTGTTTACGATCGCCTTCTCTGAAGTAGGCAAGTAACATCAAGATGGCGGAAATGGGGGTAGTGCCTCAGTTTGAATCCACGCGGTCTATTACAATTTCGCCAGAATCCACAAGTCACTGAGAATCACTCCTAGCATGGCCGCTGGCCTTAGTGACCACGTTTGGAGTCTTGAGGAAATCGTAATGATGGCGGACAGCTGTATGCCGAAACCGGGGAAGCGCGGGCCTTACAAAAAGCAAGTCGCATGAAGACCTTTAAGCGGATAATCCGAGTGTCCAGCAAAGTTATAGGCTACCTCGCTGGATTTGTGCTCGTTTTCTCTCCGTTTACGAACACAGGCGTGGCGCTAATGGCTATCTCAGCCCCAGTTGCTCTGATCTGCTTTCTGGCTTACGTGTGGGCAGAGCCAGAAGAAGACTCTACTTAAAATTCAAACTGAGGCACTACCGAAATGGGATGCGCCTGACGGCGGGCCGTTGCCTCCAGTACAATCACTGATTACCCGCAGGTTACAGGCAGCCATGACTCCATCCACTTCCAACCCGCCCACCTTCCAGGAACTCATCCTGCGCCTTCAGGCATTCTGGGCGGAGCGGGGGTGCGTCCTGCAACAGCCGTATGACGTGGAAGTCGGAGCGGGGACGATGGCTCCGGAGACGTTTTTGCGGGTGCTGGGGCCGAAGCCTTATAAGGTTGCGTACGTGCAGCCGTCGCGGCGGCCGGCGGATGGGCGCTATGGAGAGAATCCCAATCGGCTTTACAAGCACATGCAGTTGCAGGTGATCTTGAAGCCTCCGCCGGAAAATGTGCAGGAGCTTTATTTGGAGTCGCTGGGCGCGATGGGAATTGACCTGCGCCAGCATGACATCAAGTTCGAAGAGGACAACTGGGAGTCGCCGACGCTGGGCGCGTGGGGAATCGGGTGGCAGGTGATGCTCGATGGCCTGGAGATTACGCAGTTCACTTATTTTCAGCAGTGCGGCGGCGTGGACCTCGATCCGATTTCAGTTGAGCTGACCTATGGGCTGGAGCGCATCTCGGCGTTTTTGCAGGATGTGGATTCGATCTACGACATTGTGTGGGCGCGCGACCCGGGCACCGGGCACGTCACGAAGTATGGCGACGTGCGGCTCGCGGATGAGTTGCAGATGTCGGTGTACAACTTTGAAGCGGCGGATGTGGCGAGTGCGTGGAAGCATTTTGATTTGTGCGAGGCGGAAGGCAAGGCGCTACTCGACAGATACGCCGAGTTGGGCAGAAATAAAGCGCCGGCAGCCGAGAAGAAGCGCTTTCCGTTGCTGGGCGCGTATGAGCTTTGCCTGAAGTGTTCGCATCTGTTCAATATTCTGGACGCGCGCGGAGCGATTTCCGTGACCGAGCGCGTAGGCGTGATCGCGCGAGTGCGGGCGCTGGCAGTCGGGATTGCGAAGGCCTGGGTGGACCAGCAGATGCAGGCTGAAACTTCTGCGCCTGAAGAGGAAGAACCTGTGGTGCGGGCACCTGTGGCGAAGAAAGAAGCAGTGCCAGTCGCATGAAAAAGGCTTTACCAAAGGGGACACAGAGGTTCACCGAGGTTTTTCTTTAAGTTTCTCTGTGATCCTCTGTGTCCTCTGTGGTTAAAGGTTTTGTGTAGGTAGAGAGAAAAATGCCGGATTTTCTACTCGAAATCGGAACCGAAGAAATCCCCGCACGGATGATCGCCAGCGCGGAGGAAGAATTGCAGCGCCGCGTGAGCGATTTGCTTACCCGTGAGCGGCTGTCTGCTTCAGGTGCGGTTGGCTCCCTTGATACCCCACGGCGGCTGGCGGTGCTGGCGCCGGGAATTCCCGCTGTGCAGCCCGATGTGACCGAGCAGATCAATGGGCCGGCGGTGAGCGTGGCGTTCAAAGACGGTCAGCCGACACCGGCGGCGCATGCGTTCGCCAAGAAAGCCGGTGTGGATGTCGCAAAGTTGGAGAGAGTCACGACTCCAAAAGGCGCGTATCTTTCGGCGAATATCACCAAGCGTGGGCGAAGTGCGGCGGAAATCTTGGCCGAGTCACTTCCGAAAGAAATTGCTTCCATCTACTGGCCGAAGAATATGTACTGGCGGAAGCCTAACGAGCGGTTTGTGCGTCCGGTACGCTGGCTGGTGGCGATGCTGGACGATCAGGTTGTCCCGCTGGAATTTGGCGGAGTGCGGGCGGGGAACCAGTCACGGGGGCATCGTATTCTGGCCGACGATGCGGTCGTGGTTCCTCGTGCGGGTGCGGCTTATGTCGAGGCGCTGCGCGGAGCCAAGGTTCTAAGCAGGGAAGCTCGCGAGCAACAAATCCGCAAGGCTCTGGATGCCGCTACCCGCACCATCCCCGGCGCGCGCTGGCGCGAAGACAAATCTTTGCTCGATACGGTCGTGAATCTTACCGAGTGGCCTTCCGCTATTCTCGGCAGCTTTGATCCGGAATTTCTTGAGCTTCCCGACGAAGTGCTGGTCACGGTGATGCGCGATCATCAGAAATATTTTGCTGTTGAAGACGCGAAGGGAAAACTGCTGCCGCATTTTCTGGCGGTACTTAATACCGACGGCGATCCGGCGGGACTGATTCGTCATGGCAACGAGCGCGTGCTGCGCGCCCGCTTCAACGACGCGCGATTTTTCTGGCAGACCGACCAGAAGCATCCGCTGCGCGAGCGGGCTTCGTGGCTGAAGAATGTCACCTTCCAGAAAGATCTCGGCAGTTATTACGAGAAAACGCTGCGCGTGCAGCGTCTGTGTAGCTGGCTTTGCGAAGAAATTCGCCAGAGCGGGGTCCAGGTGCGGCCGGGCGTCGTGCACAAGGCAGCATGGCTGGCGAAGGCCGATCTCACGACCGACTTGGTGAAAGAATTCACCGAGTTGCAGGGAGTCGTTGGCGGACTGTACGCCGCGGTGCAAACACTCGATCGTGGTATGGCCGACGCCACGCAGCAACTGATTGCGCAGACGATCTACGACCAGTACAAGCCCCAGTCGGCGGAAGATTCAGTTCCGCGAACGGTTGAAGGCGCGGTGCTCTCGATTGCGGACAAGACTGAAACCATCGCGGGTATGTTTGCGCTTGGGTTGCAGCCGACGGGATCGAAAGATCCATTCGCGTTACGGCGGCAGGCCAACGGCATTGTCAGGACGATTGCCGAGCACAATCTGCCGATGGGGATTGCGCAGTTGTTCACCCTTGCCCGAGAAGCCTACCGGGATTCGACAGCGGAAAAGAAATTCTCCCGCGAGATTAAATACGAGGAAGCGATTCGCGCGTTCTTCCGCGAGCGGCTAGAGTTCTATCTGCGCGATCACCTCGGCTACAAGTATGACGTGGTGAACGCGGTGCTGGCGGCGGGCGCGGATGATGTTGTGGATGTCGTGGCGCGTGCCGAGGCGGTTTCGAAGGTACGAGGCTCGTCGGATTTCGATTCGATTTCGGGCGCGTCCAAGCGAATCAAGAACATTCTGCGGCAGGCGAATGAGGCGCGTAAGCGGATTGGTTTAGCGGTTGATCCCAGTGCATTTCGTGAGGAAGCGGAGAAAGATCTCGGAACGCGAATCCCGGAAATCGCCAGCGCCGCTGACCGTTTCCGACAGGCGCGAGATTATTCGCGGGCTTTGGCTGAAATTTCAAAGATTCGTCCCGCGGTGGACCTGTTTTTCGATAAAGTAATGGTAATGGTTGAGGACGAAGAACTGCGCGCCAACCGGTTGGCGCTGCTGCAGACGATGTTGAAAGAGTTTTCAACAATCGCGGATTTTTCCGAGATTGTAACCGAAGGGAAGTAAAGGCTTTGGATCGTCGGGAGGGCACGGCTTAAACCGTGCCTCAGCAATCCGCCCCGAGTTCCGGCACGGCTGGAAGCCGTGCTTTCCGGAAGCAGATCAGAATCGAAAAATTTCATACAAAGGAAACGCATTTATTATGGCCACATCCACACTTCCAGAAACTGAAATCCAGTCGTCCGGCAACAACGGGAGCCCCAGCGGGAAGAACGCGACCAAGTATGTTTTTTCCTTCGGCGGCGGCAAGGCCGACGGCCACGGCAAGATGAAAGACGATCTTGGCGGCAAGGGCGCGGGCCTGGCCGAGATGACCAATGCCGGACTGCCGGTGCCTCCTGGATTCACTATTCAGACTGAGGCGTGTCGCGAGTACATGCGGCAGGGCCGCGTCTCGCCGGAAGTTGATCGGCAGATGGAAGAGGCGTTGAAGCAACTGGAGAAGTTGCAGGGGCAGCAACTGGGCAAGGGCGCGAATCCCCTGTTGGTGAGCGTGCGCTCGGGCGCGAAGTTTTCCATGCCGGGGATGATGGATACGATTCTCAACCTCGGTCTGAACGATCAGAGCGTTGAGTCGCTGGCAAAGCTGAGCAACAATCCACGGTTTGCGTATGACTCTTATCGCCGCCTGATTCAGATGTTCGGCAGCGTGGTGCTGGACGTTGAGAAGAGCGCCTTCGAAGAAGTGTTCGACGCAAAGAAAAAGCAGAAGAAAGCCAAGCTCGATACCGACCTCGACGCGAATGCGCTGAAGGAAGTCATCGCGGAGTACAAGAAGGTCGTCAAGAAGTACACCAAGCAGGACTTTCCGCAGGACCCGCAGGCGCAGTTAGTGATGGCGCGCGATGCCGTATTCCGCTCCTGGCAGAACGATCGCGCCAAACATTATCGCCGCATTAACAACATCGACGACTCGATCGGTACAGCGGTCAACGTGCAGGCCATGGTGTTCGGCAACCTGGGCGAGACCAGCGGCACGGGCGTGGGATTTACGCGGAACCCGGCTATCGGCACGAAGGAGTTTTATGGCGAGTTCCTTATGAACGCGCAAGGCGAGGACGTCGTCGCCGGCATTCGCACTCCGGTGCACATCCTGGAACTCGAGAAGGTGATGCCCGATGTTTATAACCAGCTCCGGGAAATTACCACGCGCCTCGAAAAACATTACCGCGACATGCAGGATTTCGAATTCACCATTCAAGACCGCAAGCTGTATATGCTGCAAACGCGCAACGGCAAGCGCACGGGGATTGCCGCGGTTCGGGTGGCGTTGCAAATGGTGGATGAAGGCCTGATCACGAAGGAAGAAGCGATTTTCCGCGTCGAGCCGAATCAGCTGTACGATTTTCTGGTTCCGCGGCTGGACGAGAAGAGCGCAAAGGTTGAAGTGCTGGCGACCGGGCTTCCCGCGTCGCCGGGCGCGGCCGTAGGGCAGATCGTTTTCACCGCCGACGAGGCGGTCGAGAAAGCCGGCCACGGGGCGACGAAGAATCCCGTGATTCTGGTCCGTGCGGAAACCACGCCGGAAGACATTCACGGCATGGAAGTGGCGGCGGGCATTCTGACTTCGCGCGGAGGCATGACCAGTCACGCGGCGGTGGTCACACGCGGTATGGGCAAGTGTTGCGTGGCCGGCGCCGGCGATATTCGCGTGGATGAGAAGACGCGCGAAATGTTTGCCAAGGGACAGACGTTCAAGGCCGGCGATTGGATTTCACTCGATGGCACGACTGGCCGCGTGATCAAAGGCAAGCTGAACACGATTCCTCCGCGGGCGGACGATCCCGAGCTAATGAAGCTGATGAGCTGGTCTGAGCCGTTTCGCACGATGAAAGTCCGTGCTAACGCCGATATTCCGCGCGATGCGATTCAGGCGCGGGCATTTGGCGCCGAAGGAATCGGTTTGTGCCGCACGGAGCACATGTTCTTCGGCGAGAAGAAACTTCCGCACATGCGGGCCATGATTCTGGCCAAGACTGAAAAGGAACGTCGCGCGGCGCTGAAGAAGCTGCTTCCGCTACAGAGAGAAGACTTTGACGGCGTGTTCCGCGCCATGGACGGCTTCCCGGTAACCATTCGCACACTGGATCCTCCGCTACATGAATTCCTGCCGCGGCGCGAAGACCTGATGGTCGAAATCGCGGTGCTGGAGGCGACGAAGCCGAAATCAGCAAAGCTAAAGGAATTGCGTCCGCTGCTGCGCCGGGTTGAGGAGCTGCACGAAGTCAATCCCATGCTCGGACATCGTGGTTGCCGCCTTGGCATCACTTATCCCGAGATCACGGAGATGCAGGCGCGCGCGATTTTCGAGGCCGCTGTGGCGGTGGCCAAAGACGGAATCAAAGTCTATCCCGAAGTCATGATTCCGCTGACCGCGACGCTGAAAGAAATGGCGAACCAGGCGGCGATCGTCCGGCGGGTTGCCGACGAGGTCTTCAAAGAGAAGGGGAAGAAGATCGACTACATGGTTGGCACTATGATCGAGTTGCCGCGCGCGGCGCTGGTCGCCGACGATATCGCCAAGGAAGCCGAGTTCTTTTCTTTCGGCACCAACGACCTTACCCAGACCACGTTCGGCTTCTCGCGCGACGACATCAACAAGGTGCTTCCCACTTATCTTGCCGAGGGGATCCTGAAACAAGACCCGTTTGCGGTGCTGGACCAGGAAGGCGTCGGCCAACTGGTGAAGATGGCGACGGAGCGCGGACGGAAGACGCGTCCGAACCTGAAGGTTGGAATCTGCGGCGAGCATGGCGGAGAGCCTTCGTCGGTGGAGTTCTGCTACAAGACTGGGCTCAACTACGTTTCCTGCTCACCATTCCGGGTACTGACGGCACGTCTGGCGGCGGCGCAGGCGGCGGCCAGCGTGAAGCTCAAGACTGAGGGCGGAAGAACGAAGTAGGGAGATCGTCGTTAGCCGTTCGCGTAAACCTATCGGCATGGTTGCCCCACCCTTCCGGCGGTTTTTGCCGGAGGGTGGGGTTTTTTGATTTTCCGAAAGGAATCTGAGATACACAGCTTAACGCAGGGTAAGCACAAGGGGGATGCCGACAAATGGCAGAGGTATTAAAAGAGCGCGGGTTCTTTTGGTGGTTCAATGAACCTCCGCTTCCGGCACACTCGAAGGAGACTTCTGTTCCGGGTCTTCTGACCATCACGGATCAAGGTCAAATCACGCTTGAAATTGACGGTTCTCTATGTCTGAAAGATGAATATCAGGACTGGTCCAAGAGTCGAAGCTTGCCTGAATCTCGGCGAATGGAAGGCTTATTGGCCGGTAAGGCAGATTACGTTCTACTTGAAAGAATCGAGCGCACGGATTTCTCGCTGCCTGATGATTTGCCGCAGCAGCAGAGCTTTAGTGCCGAGACCTGCATCCGGCGGGACAGTCCGTTTCCAGACATCTTTAACGAGGATAACTTTACTGAGCTTCGGATCGAATTAGATGGATTCGAGGAGTGGCTTGGCCTGGAGAGCATTGTCGTAGATCGGGAATACTCGAGTGGCGAGCAGGTCAACGTCCAGCTTAAGTATCGGGAGTGGAATCTTGAGTATCGGGTGAACGGCGGTACTCTTTCCATCCAGTCGATCACAACCGGCGCCCCGATCTTTGCGTTCTCGGATCATCCCACCAGGGATGCCCATTTCGAACAGAGCTACTACCTAGTTTTTAGGCCCGATCTTCCAAGCACTGTCGCTAGTCTGAGATACACATACACGAAACTCGAGGAACTCTTGGCTTTGCTTACCGGCGCGTACAAGCGTTTTGCAAGTCCCATTTTGGTCAGTACGGAAGAATTCGATGTTTGGAACACTCTATATTTTCAGCGCGGCGCTTCGCCTGACCAGCAACTCAATAGACTTTCGATCTGGCTTCCCTTCGATAGCATCCGAACGGTGCTTGGAGAACTCTTTAATAACTGGATCAAAGGTAGTGACTCATTTGGCGCCGGCTATTACTTGTATGTTTCATCTCTCCGGAATCCCCACTATTACTCCGAAGATCGATTTGTAAACCTAGTTTGGGGCGTGGAGGCCTTACATCGGATGTGGCTTGCCGAGCCGGAAACATCAGAACGGGTCTTGAAGGTGCGAGTGCGTGTCGAGAGAATACTGAGCGTGATTACTGATGATGCCGATCGAAAATGGCTGGAGAAGAAACTCGCACATGCCCACGAACCATCGCTTGAGATGCGTATCTTGGAATGTTTTCGCAAACTTCCCTTTACGTTTGGGCCTTCCGAGCTTGAAAAGTTTGCAAAGCGCTGTGCTGACAGAAGGAATGACATCTCACATGCGGGCGGTCCAAGAGATGGCATGGATTACGGGGCTTTCAGTTCGCAAATTAGTCGATTGGCCGAGGCGTTAGATCATCTTTTTCATGCCTTGCTTCTGAGCCATATCGGCGTTGAGGCCGCCACCGTCCTTTACGTAATAACGGGCAGGTTCATCTCTGAGCATATCAAGGCAACGCTGGCTGATGTGGGTTTGACGATCAACGCGCCAGCGCGGGACCTGAAGCAAGAATGAGAAATATGGGGACAGATGGGACGTTCACTTAGTTTTGCTGCCGAGAAATTGGGATCAGTCCGGTCTGTCCCCGGTTTTCCTGTTCATTGACCCAAAGAAGCTTTAGTGTTGCCACTCTTCAGCTATTGAGAGGCGCCGAAAAGGACCGGATGCACCATGGTTTCAATCCTGGCTGCCATCTCCTCGGCGGGGATACGGTTGGCGGTCTGAAACCAGAGGCGCGCGGCTCCAAAAACGGCCCAGGCCGCAGCGGTCGCCCGCAATGCCGCATCGTCGCCGGGTGCCCCATGAAGGGCAAGGCCTTCCTTGAACATGCCCTCGACGACGGGGATGATGGAGCCTTCGAGCGACATCCGAGCCAACTGACTCGGACAGCCTGTGGTCTCAGCCAGATGGTCGCAGACGCCGAGTGCAATGGCGCGCAGTGCTCCATGGCAGTCGGTAAAGGTGATGGCGCGGCGCGCTATCAGGCTGCGGAAGCGGGATTCTGTCATGGCCTGCAACAGCGCGTTCTTGTCTTGGTAGTGCAGGTAAAAGGTGGCCCGGTTCAGCGTCGCCTCGTCGGCGATCTCCTGAATGGAGATGTCATCAAAAGCCTTTTGTATCAATAGCTTGGCTAATGAATCCATGAGCATGCGGCGGCTCCGCAGAATGCGCGGATCCGTCGTTCCCGCCTCGGGTTGGAGAAGCTGGGCCATTTCTATATTGATGTAAGGATATCCCCTTCCAGACTAAAACGACACTTGTTTATTTTCTGAATCGACATACGTTGCTTACTAATCATATGTCGTGCAGGAGGAATTCTCAATGTCGACTTTGCTGCATATCGATTCCAGCCCACTCTACGGGCGGTCAGTCTCCCGCGAGCTGACCGCTGCGTTCGTCAGCCAATGGAAGGCTTCGCACCCGGACGGAAGGATCATAGAGCGCGACCTCAACGCCACGGCAATCCCGCCAATCAATGCGGAATGGGTCGGGGCGGCCTACACGCCGGAAGCGGCCCGCACTCCGCAGCAGAAGGAATTGCTTTCGCTCTCCGACTCGCTGCTCGCCGAATTGGAGCAGGCCGACGAGTACGTCATCGGAGCGCCGATGCATAACTTTGGCGTACCTTCCGTCCTCAAGTTATGGATCGACCAAATCGCGCGGGTCGGCAAGACCTTTGCCTACGGAGAAAAAGGGCCGAAGGGGCTGCTTACCGGGAAGAAGGCGACATTCATCATCGCAACCGGCGGGATTTACGACGCCCAGACGCGAATGGCCTCGTTCAATTTCGTGGAGCCGTATCTGCGCTCTGTATTTGGTTTTCTTGGCGTGACGGACGCGACCTTCCTCACCGCGGGTGGAACCGCTGTGCTGAACCAGGGGCATGACCGGAACGCTTTTCTCGCACCACATCTTCAGACCGTGCAGACGCACGCACAAACCTTTCAAGGAGAACTCGCATGAAAACTACTTCAACGGTTGCTCGCTATCTACTGGGCCTGATGTTTACGGTCTTCGGATTAAACGGATTTCTCAACTTCATCCACCAGCCGCCGCCGGCGAATCCGCTGGCTATGCAATTCTTTGTTGCCGTCAGCGCATCGCACTTTGCTGCTTTCTTTTTCGCGGTGCAAGTGCTCGGTGGACTGCTGCTGCTGTCCGGCTTTTTCGTGCCCCTGGCACTGACATTGCTGGCTGCGGTGCTCTACAACATCCTCGCGTTCCATCTGACGATGGCACCGGCGAGCATCGCTCCGGCTCTGGTGGCCGCTGTACTGTGGGTGCTGGTCTTTCTTCAGTACCGCGAAAATTTCAAGAGCATCTTCATCGCGAAGCCTGCGACGCAGCTATGAATTGCGTCGCAGTAATCGCGGCGATTCGTACCGCTTGATCTTCTCACAGCTGCAATCGGTCGGAGATCCCACCCTTCGAAAGCCGCGAAGGGTGGGGCAGCCTCAGCTCGGGTGATCCAAAGATTTCCAGGACAAATTGGTGCCGAAGAAGGGACTCGAACCCCCACACCCTTGCGGGTACATGGACCTGAACCATGCGCGTCTGCCAATTCCGCCACTTCGGCAAGTGACCACAATGCGGGGCGGCCGGGGCCGCCTTGAAGGAAGATGCTACGGCATCTATTCTACAGGGGTGATGCGAGGTGTCAAACTTCGGCTCTTGGCTCCTGGTTCTTGGCTCTTAGGGTCTGTCTAGACTGAATGCACCTTGCTGAGTGCTGAGTATCAAGAACAAGAGCTGAGAGCAAGAACTGCGACCAAGAGCTGGATTTCCCTATGGCAAGTCCCAAAGCTGCGGGATCAAAGAGTAAGAAGGCGGATGAAGTTGCGCGCTTGCGCGTGCTGGCGCACGACCTTAGCAATTCTCTGGAAGCGATTCTGCAGGCCACGTATTTGCTTCAGCAGGCGAAGATCGAAGGCGACAGCCAGCGCTGGGTGAACTTGATTGATTCTTCCTCGCAGGAGGCTGCGCGCATCAACGGCGAAATCAGGGAAGTGCTGCGGGCTTTCAGCGGCGAGTAGCAGCCGAGCGGGGAGTGATCCAGTCCGCGCACCGGTCCACACACAAGGCGCGGTTCCTCATCTAGAATACTCATTCAACAAACTCACAAGGAGAAATGCGAAATGGAACGCAAGGCAAGTGCACTATGGCAAGGTGGTCTGAAAGATGGCAGGGGAGAGTTCGCCACCAGCAGCGGAGTTTTTTCACATGTGCCCTATTCGTTCAAGACGCGGTTTGAGGGTGCGCCAGGAACCAATCCGGAAGAATTGATTGCGGCCGCGCATGCGGCGTGTTTTTCCATGGCGCTTTCGGCGCAGCTTGGAGGCGCGAATCTTACTCCTGAAAGCATTAACACCACGGCAAATCTGACACTGGAGAAGCTGGATTCAGGCTTCGCGATCACCAAGATTCACCTGGACGTCACCGCGAAGATTCCCGGCGCGAGCGACGCTGCGTTTCAGAAGGCTGCGGCGGACGCGAAGGCTGGATGCCCGGTGTCGAAAGTGCTGAACGCGCAGATCACGATGACCGCCAAGCTGGAAGGCTAGGGCTTCAGTAGAAGTCCGAGCAGCTCAAGTAATATCCGCATTGCGGGCACTTGAGCTTGCATTTCTGCTCC
>Ga0210407_10001296_pt1 | contig 23956 bp, 30 predicted proteins | sample IncBWC27MmetaG_FD_150860 | JGI IMG/M metagenome (GOLD analysis project Ga0210407, IMG submission 150860) | Forest soil microbial communities from Barre Woods Harvard Forest LTER site, Petersham, Massachusetts, United States - Inc-BW-C-27-M | ecosystem: Environmental > Terrestrial > Soil >... | reverse complement strand
GCCGTCGCGCAGGGACGAGGCAAGCCCTGCAAATTTAAAGGAAAGCATACGAAGGCAGACAATGAGTAGACAAGACCACGAGAAAAACAAAAGAATGCGAGAGACGGTTGACCAGTTAATGAATGACCCTTTGTGCGGAATTTGCGGGCAATCATATCGCAAGCACAAAGCCTTCATGGAGAACTGCCCTTTGCTCTCGAAAGGCGAGTTTTGTGCCGATGTTTATTTTTCCAAAAAGAAAACCGCAGATGGCGATAGCGCGATGCAGCCCGCACCACAATCCGGGTTGCCAGAAAAGGAGAATTTGTGACCCAGCGCGGGAGAGGGAGTAAGCGGGGCATCGAAATCAAGCGTCTAGATAGCGGCTATTTACACGCTAGAGGCAATGGTCCTTGCGAATGGGCGCAATGGCCGGAAGGCCGTGAACCGACCGAACGCGACTTTTTCCCAGAAGCATCAGAAAGTTTCCGTAGAGCACTGGCCGTCGAGTTGCTGGCGAGGACGCGGAAAGGGTGACACGGTGAGCATTTTTAGCGTGATTTGGTTTTGCAACGCATTCATAGCGGGGCTTAGGTTCAAAAATCGCGGCGTTTTGTTCTGGATTAACTTTATAGCTGCTGTCGGTGGAGCGGTCCTTGTGGCCATTGCGTTAAAGGGAAAGTAGGATGGGCGGCGGCGTGGAAAGGGTGAGGCGAACGATGAGCGAACTAAACGAATCGAGTGAAGGCGAATATCTAACTGACGTTGAGGAAAGCAGAGAAGTCTACAGGGATAGTAGCTGGGTTTGCGTCTCCTGTCGGCGCGGGCGACATGAACGTTGTGAGAGCTGTACGAAATGCAAGTGCAAGTGCAATAGCGACGATTAGGCGAGGTGGGCGATGAGCGAGGAACTGCGGAAACTTCTGAAGGAAATCGAAAATGAAGGTTGCTCGTGTGACGCGATGCACGGCTATACCTGCGGGATTCACGCAAAGGTCTCGAAGCTGAACGCCGCCCTCGCGGAGAAGCCAGCCCCCGACCCGATTCAGCAATTTCTAAACGAGCAACGCCCGCTAACCGAAGCTGAGCGTAAGGGCTTGCGCCGAGTTTACGAGAAGTTGTACAAGCCAGCGGAGAAGCCAGCCGAGCGGCCAGCGCTATCGGCGGAGGAGGTCAGCGAAGCCCTACAGTCCATGCAGGTCGCAAAGCAAACGATTGATGGATGGGTTGGTGCGAACGTCCATACTGACGTTGTACTCAAGGCGGTGAATGCAGCGATTGCCTTACTCGCGCAGGAGGGTGCATGAATCGCAACCAAGCAATCGAAGCAGCCCTACAACGGCTTGTCACCGAATATGACAACTGTACGACTAGCGAGGACTTCACGGAACGGTGGATTGACGCAATCGAGGAAGCGAAGGCCGCCCTGCTGACCGGAGAAGTGGAGAAGGTGCGTCGAGCAGCCAATCTTGCGTCAGTTTATTTGGAGGTTGCTGCGCGAAAACTGGAAGGCTCCAGCTTTTACGCTCTAACGCCAGGTAAATTACGTGAGGTAAAGCAGCAAGTCGATGCCCTGCTCACCGGGAGAGCGCACAAAGGAATGGCTGGTGTCGGTGATCTGTGTTGTGACCCTGCTTGCTGGTGTGGTGGAATGCCCGCCGCGCCAGCAGCCTCGGGAGCGCCCGCGCCACTACATTTTTCCAATGAGCAGGGCGAGTTTTATCCCTGCAAGCCGGATGTTTTCGCAGCGACTTATGAGCCAGTCGCGCCCGCCCAGCCGGAGAAGGGGGAGAACGCCAAATGAGCGAGGATTTTGGTTACAAACCGGATTTGTGCATGGGAGCAGCCGAGCTACCGCACAAGGATTTGGAGGTCTTGGTCGGGAAAAGCGGACGTAGCGGTTGTGGCAGTTAGCCGTGGGCCGTGTGTAGTTCAGCTGGTAGAACACTGGGCTAGAAACCCAGAGGTCGCAGGTTCAAATCCTTGCCACTTAGCCCAAAAACGCGCCATAGGAAAGCCATCCCAGCAATGGGTGGAAGTCGGGACGCTCTCGGATTCAAACGCCCAAGTATAAGTGCCGGATATGGTAACTACCTTTGAAAGAGGCCCGGCAGTACGAGAGAAGAACGGCGGGGGTTGCCGCTAAAGCCTCCGACCATTTTTGAGCGATAGTGGGATGCCAGCACGAAGTAACCCCGGTTTGCAGATAAAAAATCGGGGCCGAGGGGAAGGAGCAAAGCAAGTGAAAATTCGTGAAGCAGTAGCGTGGGTTCTTGTCGTGGCGCTTTTCTACACGACCGCTTGGCAACACGACAGAAGCCATCGTAACTGGCAGGAAAAAGAGCAGTGGAAGTCGCTTTACTTTCACGTTCTGCCATTTTTGCGATCAGAAATAGCAGTAGGCCCAATCTATATCCCCTCACGTAATGATTACGTCTGCGCTCCCGGATGGGTTCCCGCTGGAGGCTGGGGGCCGAACGGAGTCCCGTTACATGAGCCGATAGGCTGCAAGCGAGAGGAGCAAACGAAATGAGCGAACGATGCGCCGTGACCACAGTCCTCAAGGTAGCTGGGCTTCTACTTTGGCGTCTCGCGGTTCTCTACCGGAGGTGGCTGCGGGAGTACTATCTAAACACAGGAGGCAGAGGATGAACGACGGAATAGACCCGGCATTCTTTAATCAGGTTGCACAAATCGCTCACTTTTCCGCGACCTACGCGCTGACGCTCACTGCTATGCTGTTCACGAAACTACAGAGCAAGCACCGTTGGCTTGTGGTGTTCGGGCTGATTGTTGCCTACGCATGTTTTCACGAAGGATGGTACGACCCGCACTTTGAAAATGCTGCCACGCGTGGCAGCGACGTGGAGGACTGGTGCTTCCTCGTCGCTGGGTCAGTGGCCGCTGAGATAGCCGCGGCACTGAAATTCGGAGTAGCTTTGTACAAGTCTAAGGGAGTAAAGTTGGAACGATAAAGGAGCCTCTATGATGCAATCACGCAGGGCCTTCGGGAAGCAGCTATTTACGTTCTTCGCCATGCTCTCCGTACTTGGTCGCACGTTCACGCTGGCTGGCTGCACGGGAAGTATCTGGTCGCAAATCCTCACTTGGATTCCAGTGGGTGAAGCATCGCTAAATTCCATCCTCTCTGTGCTCACTGCGAACGGAGTTCTAGTCGCGCCCGGGCTGCAAGCCATCGTCTCGCTCATCGAAGCGGGATTCACGGCTCTCACTGCGGCAATCAAGGAATATCAGGCGACAACTCCACCGCCTGTTGGCGTGCTCGCCAAGATCGAAACAGCCTTCGCGGATATTGTGAATAACTTCAAGACGTTCCTCGCCTCACTGAACGTGAACGGCGGATTGCTCTCCATCATCGTCGGCATTGCTCAAGTAGTGCTCTCTACAATCGCGGCGTTCATGGGACAGTTGCCAGCGGCGTCGAGTCTCAGGCGCACGGTGCTCCTCGGCGATTCGTTCCGTGTCGGCGTCGGCATGGGCACCATCGTTCCGAAGTCGCGCACTCGCGGTCAGTTCAAGCGGGATGTCAACACGGTGCTGGGCGAAAGCGCGTCAGTCGGCGTTGTCTGTCCGCATTCGGCGTACCTGCCGCTGACGTTCTGGGAGAAGTTCTAAGGAGGAATCGTGCCTCAACTTCTTAAACTTGGAAAAAAGCGCCCGAAGTTTCATCCCAAGACGATGTTCTTCCGCCACTACTTCGTGGCCGTTCCCCCCGCCCCTGCTGTCTGCTATTTCAACAAGCGCTTGGGGCAGAACGCATGGAATATGTACTTGAACGATTCGCTCGGGTGCTGCGCGATTGCAGATCCCGCGCATCACGTTCTGCTTGAAACCTCCTATACAGGAAAAGTTGCAAATCCAACTGACGCCGAAGTGTTGACCGCTTACGAGGCGGTCGGGGGATATGTTCCGGGGAATCCCGGCACGGACAACGGTTGCGCCATGACTGACGTGTTCAACTACTGGTCCACCACGGGAATCGCGGGCAGCAAGATCGCCGGATGGGTGCAGATTGACCCTAAGAATGTGGCTCACGTTCAGCAAGCAATTTACGCCTTCGGTGGCGTCCACATGGGCGTGCAGTTGCCAAATAGCGCGATGGACCAATTCAACGCAGGGCAGCCGTGGACCGTACTCGCCAATGACGGCGGAGTAGCTGGCGGTCACGCGGTATACGTTCCCGGCTATCTCGGAAGCGACTGGATTTGTCCCGTCACCTGGGGCCAGAATATCCAGGCATCGTGGGCATGGATGCTCCAATACTGCGACGAAATGTACGCGACGATCAGCTTGGATTGGCTCTCGACTCAGGCAGGACTTTCGCCAAGTCATCTGAATCTCGCCGCGTTGCAAAACGACTTGCAAGCTCTCCAGCAATGACCTGCGAGCGATGCCACAAGGAGTTCCAGTCGTTCAAGATTCAGTTCAACGGGCACGAGGTGGACAGCACGGTTTGCGGCAAGTGCCTAGCGGCGGCGAAAGCGGAACTTGACAAGTACCCGAAGGCGCCGCAGAGCAAGAAGAAGCAGTGAATGATACGGGACAGACGCCCATTGACATCTGCGGTATATTTGAGGCATGGACTTCGAGCAGGAGGACGACGTGGACAAGATTTGGCCCTTCAACCACGATGGCGGCATCAGTGACAAGGATTTCAAGCTCCTCGTTATCCGAATACTCGAATCTATAGATTCCAAGCTCGGCACCCCCGCGCAAGGTTTCAAACTCTCTCAACTTCAAAATGGAGGATTTATGGCAATCACAGGAGTAACAGCAGGTGGCAGTGGCACGTTTCAGGAAACTCCCGCTCCGGCCGGCTCGCTCGGTCTACAGGCTGGCAGCGTCCCGACTTACTCGGTGGATGATCCGGCAGTGACCCTCGGGCCGTCTCCCGATGGCGATGTCACGAAGGTTGTTGCTTCGGTTCCGGCAACAGACACGGGCGCTTCGTTCAATCTGACCGTCAGCGGCACCAACACGGCGGGATCGGCGATTTCGTCTGTGTTCAACATCCCAATCCTGCCGGCTGCGGCCACTGTCTCGACGGGCTTTACACTGAATCAGTTGTAACGCCTTTTAGCAGGGGCATCTCGCCCTGCGGAACGGAGGATGTGGTCACGTTGGAGGGGCCAGCGAACCCGAATCTGGGGAGGGCGCTGGCCCCTTTTTATTGGAGGGACGCATGGACGCAATCACGAAGCAACGTATCGCTGCACTATGGCCGGAACTCGCCAGGCGATGGGTCAAGGTCGATGACAAACTGGTTTCAATGGGGATCACGGTTCGCGTGGACCAAGGGTTGAGAACATGGTCCGAGCAGGATGCCGATTGGCTGAAGGGACGCAACCCTGATGGCTCCTACATTGATCCGGTGCATCACACGGGAGTCGTCACAAACGCCAAAGGCGGTCAGTCGTGGCACAACTACGGCCTGGCGCTGGACTTCGTGCCGATGCTCAACGGCCATCCGCAGTGGAACCGCGCTTTCCCTTGGTACGCCATCACCATAGGAATTGCCGAGGGCTGGGGATTCATTTCCGGGTCGAAGTGGGCCAATCCAGACTTCCCGCACCTGCAAATCACGGCACCATTCCCCGAAGCAGAGCCGGATGACTACTGCAAGGCCCTGTGGCATGGGGGAGGAGACGCGGCGGTGTGGGCAGAAATGAACAAGTACCGCTCAATTCCACTTTAGCTTCCAGCCAAGCCAGGTATAAGCCGCCGTGTGCATCCAGACAGGCGCGATCCAGTCCCAGTGGTCCCGCCACCCGGGTTTTAGCACCCAACTGAACCAGAATAGCCCCACCCCAAGGAAAAGCCCCGCCAGCGTGCCCGGAATGAGTTTGTACGGGAACCAGAGGAGCGCCAGAGACAGCGCCACGGAGATCCCCACGGCTCCTGCGGCCTGAATCAGTAGAATATGCTCGTCCAGCGTGCCCCGTGGATGCAGGGCTAGAGACATGGCGAGCGCCCCGGCCCCCATCATCCCGCCGAGAAACCGGGCGAGCAGCGTGGCGAACATGCGGACGACTTCCCAGCCGGCGAGGGTGGTAGCGATGACCGTGAGCAGGACGTAGCTAACGCGGTAGTCGGCCTCTGACGCCGTGTTCTCGTAGAGGCCGTAGTAGCAGCAGGAAATTACCTGGACGAGCGCGTAGGCCCTAAGACTTGGCGGGGGGCGCTTCACCCACAGGGCTAGTGCTCCCGGCATTGCGAACCACGGTCGAATCGACATCAGAAAGTGTAACAGGCCATTCAGCGTAATAAGCGACAGCGCGTGCGACATCGGCAGCCTCTACCTTGTACGATACAATCCCCTCGGGCGTGATGCCAACGAAGGACATTTTCTTGAGCTTGATTCCTGGTGCGTGACCGTTCGACATGATGCCTCCTAATCTCCGTTCGTCTCGATCCCTTGACGTTCCAATTTTACCACCAGTTTGTTGAATTTTCTCTCCAGCGCTTCAAACTCTTCCTTATTCACTGAATTGGCCCGCGCCCTGAACCAGTCGATAATTAATTGAGCGAAGATGATGATGGCCACTCCTAGCGCGATAGAGTAGGCGATGTTCATGGGCGGGCGCGGCTCCTATTTCCAGAATCGAATCGCTAACTGCAAAAGCGCAAACACAAATCCGATGATAACGATTGTGGCGGTCCCCCTGCCCTGTATATTCGAGATAGCCTTGTTCATCTCATCCTTCCACGTAGTGAACTCGGCATAAAATCTGTTGTGTGTGTCTATGGGCAAAAAATCCGCCCTGTCTCTCACCATGTTTTCGTGGGCATGGTTCAGAACGTCCAGTCTCCTTTGCAGTTCCAAATACGCAAGATCATTCGCCTTGGCAAGCGCCTTAAACTTCTCATCCATAAGTTCCCGCAGATGCGCGACTTCTGGATTCTCGGCCATTTGCGTTGATTATGCGATTAGTTATCGGCTTGTGCAAGCGGATTTACGGGCGCTTCGGCGTGTAGGTTTGGCCGGTGACAGTTTTCGTGCCACTGCCTTTCGTGGAGTGGTAGATAATCTCCTGCATCACGAAGGATTTGAGCGCAGAGTATCCGAATGTGCCGATGGCCGCGAGCGAAAGCCCAGTGATCGTCAGTGAATGCGCGTCTGGATTCCACACCCAGGCGATGCCAACACTGGTTAGCGCGGCACCGATAACCGAAAGGGCGCGAAGTAATGCTACTTTTTCCTTGGTCACCCACGGCATGTAGGGCGACGCCTTGAGCCAGTTGATGAACGCTACAGTGATACCGCTCATCGTCACCGTTGTTATTGCTACGTTTTCAGCAGCCATGTTTTCTCCTTTATTGAATCCCGAGCACCACGTTTCCCTTCTTGCCGTTAACCGAAGCAACTCCCATTTGCAGGAATGCCCCGCCGCTCATCGAAAGCCACATGCACCCGCAATCCATAGCATAACAAAGTTGCGTTGTGGCCGGCACTGCCTTGCAAAGACTTCCAGTATTCACCCTGCCAGCGAACATGACTGTCGCCGGAGCGGGAGGCCCTGTGCTCACTCCGCTCAAGTTCAACACGTCTGGATTGCTGGCCCCTGGAGAAAAGAACACGCTAGTCGTGTTCGTAAAATTTGGGGTTGCTGGCGTGTAGACCACGTTGAATCCGCACGATTGCCCTGGCGTGAGAGTGAAGCCCGTACCGGGAATGCCGTTCGTGATTGTAGCTGGTGAGCCACAGGTGTTGCTGGTGAGCGAAAATTGCGCGCTTCCGAGGCTTACTGCTGTCACCACAAGATTGGCCGTCCCTGTGTTCTGGAGCGTGACCGCTATCGGGTTGCTGCTCAGGCCGACAGGTGCTTGGCCGACGTTGATTGGAGAGGCGGGAGTAAACGTGGCGATAGGACTTCCAGCCGAACCGGAATAGCAAATCCCTGCGTCGAACGCCAGAACGCCGCTTGAGCCATCCGGCGCGCCACCCATCGTATTCAGGTAGCAGGTCATGGCGGCGTTTGCGTTGACGTGGCCAGCCCAGCCTGTTCCGCCTGATGTGCAGGTCGTTCCGTTCGTTGCAAGCGCAGGGACGCCATTGAACTTGCCGACCGTGTTGATCGTCCCACCGCACTGGATGACGTTGCCGCCGCTGATGTCCGGCCCGATTCCCGGCCACGGTAGCGAGCCGAGCCACGATGGTTTCGAGGTGAGATAGAAGCTCGCCGGGAGCGCGGGTTCGCCGATGGCCGTGTCACCGACGACGGGCACGAAGTTCGGATAGATGCTCGCAACGGTGGGAGATTCGGATGTGCTTCCACAGGTCGCGGACCATCCAGTATCCAGCGAGTTCCCACAATAGCGCACGGTCCCGGTCACGTTGTCATAACTCGCCCACTTGAGCGTCGTGGACTTCGTGAGCGTGTCTGTCGGCACCGATGTTGCACCGCCACCAGTTCCTTCGTTGTAGACCGACGTAGCTGTTGAGACTGACGTGTAGCTTGTATGGTAGCCAGGAGTTCCCTGCACGTTCGCGATGTCCGCGATATAGCGAGCGAAGGCGAAGTCTGCGGTGCCATTTGTGAATGTCGTAACAGGCGTTGATGGAACAGACTCCCATCCCGGCCAGAAGTTCCGAAAGCGTGTGCTGAGGTCGCAACTGCCGTGGATGTTGTCGCAGCTTACCCCCGGCCCGATGGTTCCTTCGTGGTGATTCAACTGGTCGCCTGAGTGCTCCGTGATTGGAGTGAGCGAACCGCCGTTTGTATTCGAGTCGGGGAAGTAGTTGTAGGCTTCCACACAGCCGACGCACGCCCCGTCGTAGAATATCTGCCCACCTTGAATATGTGAGCCGATATTGTTTTGCAGGACGAGATACGATGACGCACTCGCCCGCAGCCCGTAGTTCGATGGCAGCGAGCCTGTCGAGTTAAACCAATAGCTATTCTGAACGATGAAGTTCACCGCCTGGAATAGGTTGAACGCCGCACGCTTGTTGTTGACGCACTTCACGCCGCTAATCCACGAGTTCGCCGCGTTGAACACGTCCACGCATCCGGTAGGTGCGCTCCCGCTCGTAAGATCGATGGACAGGTTCTCGATCCCCACGTTTGTTAGCGGCTGGACGACGTAGACCTGCGGCGACTGGCCGGAAGCGAAATTTGGATTGGAGACGGGCGGCGTGATGGTAACAACGCTCCCGGCGACGTTAGTTACCGTGTGCGCCTCAAGCTGATTGCGATTAGTCCGCGACCCTCCGGCGTCGGGGCCGTCGAACGAACAGCCGTTCGGAGACGACCATTGAGCGCCGCAGACGAAGTAATTGCCGTTGTCCGTTACGGTTCCCGAGCACGGCGTCCCAGTCATACCTGTATCGCATTGGTCCATGAACAGCAGTGAACCGTTGACGATTCCCGTCACGCTCGAAAGTGTCAGTTGCGTCGAGCCTTGTGCGAGTCCCGCCGTCACGTTATAGATGGTCGCTGGAGGCAGCGTTGTGTAATTATGGTCCGCCGCGTCCATACAGAATGCCGCGCTGATTTGCCCCGCGCAGCCGGAGCTTGCTGTAAATACAAGGAACGTGGAGTTGCTTCCTGAGCCACGCAGTACGACGTTCCCTCCAGTTGGAGCATTAATCGCCGTCGTGAGCGTAAAGGTTCCCGTTCCCAAAAGAACATACTGATTCGCCGAACATCCAGACAGCGCTGTGTTGATTGTCGCTGCGGTACCGGAGTAGGCCGCTACCGTTGACCCACACTGTGTCCACGAAGCGTCTGGGAGCGGACCGGAGTTGGCGGAAGGGATGCCGGATTTAGTCCAGTCGATGTACCGCCCCGGCGTGATAAGTCCGTCAGCCGCAGGCCGCGCCACCGCGCCAATGGATGCGAGTTGCGTTGTAGAGTAGCCTACGTCATAAATCTCGATGTCCGAATACTGGACGTGATGGCCTGTTGACAGAGGAGCGTTGTTTCCATTGCCAAGATTCATATACAGCGGAGTCGCGGACGCGAGCGTCGAATGCCCCGTCCCGAGCAATGTTCCTGAGCGGTTATAGAGTTGAATGACGATGCAATCGGTGAAGTTCGTCGTATCCGTGCAAGCCGCGCCCTTTACGTACTGCCACACAACCTTAACAAAATTGTTAGGTATATAAGGGACGTTCGCCGCACACCCGCTACATTCGAGCGTCCAATACTGCTGAGTTCCGGTGCTCACATAGTTCGAGAGCCGCGAAGAAACGCCGTCTATCAACTGGAAACCATCAAACGATGTCCCCCAGTTATCCGTCACGGGGATGGTGCTGCAAAACCAGAACGAGCCGCCGATGTTCGTGGATAGCCCACTAGTCGGCATGTAGAGGTAGATAATTTGACTCGCAACCCCCGTACCTAGTGTCGTGCTGTAGTCGAGGTACTTTCCACTGTGCCCCGGAGGGTCGCCATCAGGACACGCCGCCGTCGATTGAATTGTGAGCGCCCCGGTGGAGTTGGAAATCATCTGGTTTCCGCTGGCGTTGTTCGTTCCTGTGCCGTACCAGGAATTGAACAGAGTCGCGCAATCGCCAGAGCCGCCGCTGCACGATGAGAGCGTGTGCCCGCTTGTGAACTGCGAGAAGTTCTCAAGCGAATAGCCCTGCGCCATCAAGCCAATCGGGAATAGCAGCGCGAGTAGGATTAGCCGTCTCATGGCTTGTAGCATGACACCGCCGTTTGCGAGTACGCCGTGTTGGAGATGCCGAAAGTGGCGACTAGCGTTCCGCCGTTCTGCGTGAAATATTCTATCCCGTTAGGAGCGGTCGGGTCAGAAGCGAGAAGCGTCCACGCTAGTGTGGTACCCGCCGTCAGCGTTCCTCCGTCGTAGTTTCCATCCACGGTCCCTGCAACGCATAGGTCATTGTGACTCAGTGAAATTGACGACGCCGTAGTGATTGCGTTCGCTCCCGCACCCGTACCTCCTTGGTTGTTTATGGCGGATGCGACATCCAAGCCAGAAGAACCGCGCACGACGAGGACTGAAAGATTCCCGTTCCCAGTGCCAGTGTAGGCGAGTTGGGCGCTGCACGAACCTCCCGTCGTGATGACGATATGGCCCATAATGGCTGTTTCAGCCACAACGCCTTGATTCACTGGGCCAGCGTCTATAACCGTCGTTGCGCCAACACAGGTTCCCGTCACGGTTACTGTTTCGGTTGCACCGTTCGAAAGCGATGATGCCTCGAAAACCACGATGTCATTCACGCTTACCGAACAGAGCGTAATGGAGAATGGAGAACTGAACGAGAACGCCCCACCTGAGCAACTGGATACGATGGTTGGTGCCGTTCCACCGCCGCCACCTGAGCCAACCGCTCCTGTACGTCCGGGGACAGTGGGACCTCCTTGCTGCCCAAACGTCAAGATAAGAGATAGAATTAGCGAACTGAAACGTTCCATGTCACCGCTCCGGGGGTGATGCTGGTAGCTGTCTGGTTGCAAATTTTATAGTTAAGCGTGTTTGCGGTTGGCCATGCGACGATTACCAATCCACCGGTCGAACCCCAGCCTACTGATGCCGTGATGTCCGCGTTTGGTGTGAACTGGAAGGTCATCGTGGAGGTTACACCCGTCATCGTCACCGTGGTAGCTGATGCGGAGCATGAGTTCCCGCCCACCGCCGTCGTGGGATTAGTGGTCGTCGTGTTCTGGATGCCGCAGACGAGGCCGCCGCCATCGGCGAGCAGAACGTTGCCGCTGGATACGGAGGCCTTAACGCAATCGCCATTCGTTGGCGCGGAAGCGAACGCCGCACCAATCGCATCGGCTCCATTATCGTAAATGTGCCAGTTCTTGTTCGTTGAGTCGTAGCAAATCATTGCCGATGCGCTGGCCGTGCATCCCGCGCCTGTCGGAATCTTCATTGTGGCGCCGGAGAAATCCTGTAGCGCGGTCCACACGTTCGAGGCGTTATAGAGAGCCGCATGGCTTGCGATCGTCAAATCTCCGTCTACGATGTTGAAATACGCTGGCGCTGCTGGAGTGCCTGTGTTGTTGCCAAGATATTTGTGCACGGGAGCGTTGGCGAAGGTGAGAACCACCGCACCCGTGGAAAGATTGTTGCTCACGACTCCGCCAACGTCTCCGGTGAAACTCGAAACGCCAGAGGACGATGAGCCGCAACTGAACAGACCCGTCGCCGCCGTGAACTGAAGCGCATTCCCCGCGCCTGTGCAGTTCGTGAACGCCCCAAGATCAGGGATCCGCGATGCAAAGTAATTTACGCCATCCGACCAGTGGAATACCGTTGTCGCTGGAGGGATGATGAGCGAAGTGCCACCGTTAACCGTGAATCCCGAAGCGTTCTCCGTCACCGTGCCAGTTCCGATATTTTTGATAACGTAGAAGAAGTTCAGGCCGAATCCGGTTGTTGAGGGGTTGACCATCGTGTAGGTCTGGGCGCTAGAGTTGCTCGCCGTAATCACGGTCCCACGGTCATTCCATGTGTTCGCCGCGCCGATGGTGTAAGTTGTCCCAGTTTGTGCGTTCACAGGCACGCCGGGAAGATTGATGGACGGAGCCACTGCCGCGCCAGCGATGACGTTGTAGTTTACGGCATAGTTGCCATTCACCGTTGGCGAGTTCACGCCACCGAAGCTGGACCCTCCGCCGTTGTACTGGAGCGCGTCCGTAGTGCCTCCCGGCGAGCCACCAGACCCTCCACCGCCAAGCCCGTAAGCAAAAGCATTTCCGCCTTTTAGAAATACGTGTACGCCTTGATTGGCAGGAATAACGATATTTCCAGTAGCGCCATTGCCTGAAAGCGTTCCCGCATTTACCGTAAGCGTACATGACCCTGATTGGCAAATGACATCCCAGCCGCGCCCGTCTCCAAGGGTCGTGTCCACGGTGATCGTGCCCGTGCCGTTCTGGACCAATACGCCCATGTTGTTCGTGAGCGTGATGTTGCCTGTCGAGATGATGGCCGATTGCGTCACGCTTGGGACCATGATGCCGCCGGCGCCGTTGTTGCCCAAACTGAGGATGGTCGTGTTGAGATTCTGGCCTAGCAAGTTAGGTGCGTTCGAGGCCATCCCTGTTACTGTGACGCCAGCGAACGGTTTCCCGGTTAGATAGGGGGTAGCGCTAGCAGCTTGGCTGATGTTTTCGAGAGTAAGCGGAAATCCCAGGGCGCCAGACGCGCTATCCGGCAGCGCCGCCGCGATGGAATATCCGCTTGTGTCGAGTGTGACGTTGTGAATCTTCACGGCCCCGCCGATGGTCCCACCAGTGTAATAGAACGAGAACAACGGCATGTCGCTTAAGCCCTGATTTTCCTCGCCCATATCAAGGTCGGCAACCAGGCCATTCGACGACGGCCCGAACCACATTCCCTTGATGCTCATCGGGAAGTAATGCATGTTGATTTCGGTGTCATTTTTAATGATGACAAACGGTGTCATCGTCTGCCCATCGCCCTGAGTCATGCCGGATGCAAACACGTTGTTTACCCACCAAGTACCGAAACCTAGAGTTGAAAACGGCCAGCGATAAATTAGGACCCCCATGAAATCTGTCGTCCCGCCTGCACTAAAGGCGTTATTCGTAAGATACATATACTGCGAGGTATCAAACATCAAGAGATAACCATTCCCAGTGCTACTAATTGTAGTTCCATTCCACGACCCGCCCGTGCGCCAGATACCGGGATACGCGCCTTGAACAAATATCTGGTTGTGTGGTTGAACACCAAAGCCGCCTGCGGCTGAAGCTATCGGATTGAGTGTAAGATCACCGTTCCAGTTGCCGTTAAACTTAAGCGTACCGGAAATACCTAAGCGCGATGCTTGCGAAACTGCCGCCCCGTTCAAACTCAAATACGAACTGATGGTAAATCCTTGCAGCGTCCCGCCAACTTCCGGTATGACGGGAAAGTAAAGCATCCCGCCACCGCCTGAGAACGTAAATGAAGCATTGTAGGCGGCGAGGATTGCAGGGACGTTATCGGGGCGCATCGCGTTGCCAGCCACCGTCGTGCTCGCAGGTGTGGCTACTGTAACAGTCGTTCCGCTGATATTAGTAATCTTCGTTACCAGCATGTCGTTGAACGGAGAGCTGGGCGCGGTCGTCGGTGCCCACCAAGGCAGGACCATGCCACCAGACATCGTAGTGCCGTAGTACTCCCACACGTTGTAGGTGGCGTCGGAGTAGCCGAGGTTCGCGGGCAGCGAGACGCCGATGAGGTTGTAGGCCCCAGTTGTCGGCCCGTAAATAAGATAGAACGCCCCCGCGCCCGTGGGTGTCGGCAACACCACCTTGAGTCCCTGGGCATAGTAGACCGTTCCGCCGGTTGCGGTAGTCGTACTGATTCCCCTTGAGGCATCCACGCCGCTCAGGTAGGTGAAGTGGGTTCCATCCACGACAGAAGCGATCTGCTTTACCCCGCCAAACTCCTTGTCGTCTGTGGTTCCCTTGATAACGACCGTCATACCGGCGGACATCTCCGCCGTGCTTCCGACCAAGCAAGTGAATGTGTTGGTGGTGCCGCTGACGCAACTCGTAATCGTTGAGATCGTCGGCCCGCGCATCCCTAAGTTGGCGGGGCCGTTCGTGATGGTTGCCGCCGGACTCGCCGCCGTGCAGCCGTAACCGACGTCGCACATGGCGATCTTTATGGAGTAGGGCGTAGACCCCAAAGGAGAGTTTACAAGGACGCCAGTTCCGCTCAACGACGCAGCACCGGATGGCACAACTGTTGGGGCTGATGGCGTTGTCATAGTCTGGACTGGCCCAGCACCGACGCAAGCAAGTCCATCCAAATTTGTAATATTGGCCGCAGTTCCTACCGTCATCGTGCTTGACGAAGCGTTGATGCTACAGGTGCTCACCAGCGAACCAGAGTTCAGATTCACGGGATGCGCGCCGTAGAAGCGAATATCTACACCGTTAGGGTTTGGCCCACGATTAATATTGTCGTCGCCATTCGTGAGAACTCCGCTAGCTTCCGATAGGTTCCCAATCCCAAGCACGCCGCCATTGTTCAGTTGGTATTGCCCTTGCGCTCCTGCCGCCGCCCCGCTCGATGCAATCGGTGCCCACACTGATGCTTGGCAGGTGTAGATGACTCCTGTGCCGATGACCTGCTGCGGAATAGACCCTGGCGTGCAAGCGCCCGATGGAGCCGATACCACGTTGATGACTCCACCGATGGGATTCCAGACGGTACATGGAAGTATGTTGCAGACGTGAATGAAGGTGTCTGTGACGTTGAAATACGATTGCCCTAGTGCACCATTTACAAGCTCGCCGTCGCGGTAAGCTCGCGTGTTCGGCGCGGGACTCCCCATGTTAATTCTCACGCTGGGCGGAGATGGGCTGAACGTCTGCGTTGTCCCGGTCACGCTCACGCTCTGCACCGTTAAACAGGCTGCGGTTGCCAACGGGCAGAATGTGACATCCCAAGTGCTTCCTGCCGGCGTGATTGAAGTACTGGACGGCACGCTTACCGAGTAGTGCGCGGAGCCGTCCAGTGCCCCTGCTATCGTCTGCGCCGAAGAGAAAGGCACTCCGTTCCAGAAATACTGTGCCGTTGGATTCGAGGGGGAGACGCGGAACACGAACGAATAAGTACCGCCAAACCATGCCTGTCCGTCTGGGGTGTCGGTGATCGTGCCACTCACGGTTGTAGACTGCGCGAATGCGAAAGAAGAAAATAGCAGGATGATCGCGGCGATAAACGCCAGTTTTCTAATCAAGGCAGCACCCGGACGGAGTACGTCTTAGAAGTTGGAGTTAAGGCCAGTAAAGCGCAAACATTGACTGTTACTGTATTGGTCGCTGTTACTGTCGCGGTGATCGAAGTTCCCAACGCGGCAATATTTGTCCCGTCGTTCGGAGTGGCTATCGCTGGCATACCGACTGTCGCTCCTGTAACTGTTGCCGTTCCAGAAGCGCAAGCCCCAGCCAAGAGCGCGCCGCCACCGATTGATCCGGTTGTTCCGGTCATCATGCCGGAAGTTGCTCCCAAGACCCACACTGACCCTTTGCAACTCCAAGCGTAGCCCGTAGAGCTGTCTGTGTACGTGCTGCCAGAAACACAGGAACCGGATGGAGCGCCGCTGCCATTCTGTGTGGACGTGCCGGGAAGTTGTCCGCCGTGTGTGTAAGCAAGGCCAGCTATAATCAAACAGAGGTATACAACAATAACTAGATTTAGTTTGCTGTGCATGTCACCCGCCAGGTATCGCTTGCCGTTGGTGCCGTGGCCGCCGCCACGTCGCTAAAAAGCTGTAAAGTCACAGAGGTTGTACTCAATGCTCCCGTTTGCTGAATGATGAAGTTCGTCGTTGAGATCGCGCTTACGTGATTCGCTTCGCAGTGCCAATTCGTTGTTGCCGCTGGCATCGTGATTGTGCAGCCGCCAGATGTGGGCGCAGTTCCGGTGAAGATGTTGAAGGATGCCGTGCCGTTGGCGTTCTGAATGGCCGCAACCGTTCCACCGCATCCTGCGCCTGCGATTGTTGGAGCGGTGGGAGACATGAGCAAGTTTGTCCCACCAAGAGGCACCTGCCCAAAAGTTCCATTGTTGTAACTACATTTCAGCGCGTGGGCGGTGGAATCGCCATAGCAACCATCCAATGCCGCTTTCTGTATGTTCGCTGGCGCAGAAGCTAGCTCAGGAAATTGGATAGCATTGCTGAGACTTACACCGGCATTGTTGTATCCCGAAATCGAGGGAAAACTGCACGGTGGGGTTGAGCACGAAGGGCTCACGGCGGGTACGGTTGTGTTTGGCGTAGTCGTGCGGTCGAGAATGAAATTTGTGAATACGTTAGGGGATGATTGAAAATCATACATTGGTCCAATGGTTATAGATACTGCACCATGAGAGATGACCACCATGTTGGTTTGGCCGCCATTGTTTGCCTGCGCCGTAACATTCAAGAGGTTAATCGCTGCGCCATTCCAGAATTTGAACGGGAGAGCATCAAACTCTGCGCCGACAACACCGGCGTTTAGATTGCTTGCACCATTTGATTGTGGGGAACCAAATAAAATTCCTGCGTTGGCGTCGCCATCGGCATCAAGATATGTTCCCACTTGATTGACTAATTCGCTCCTCAGAGAATTAAAGAACGCTACCGACGCGTCAAGTTGAATACCAGGCCCAACCGTCACGCCGGATACCCAAATATCACTAGGTCCATTCTGGCCGCTGCTTGAAGAACCACTTGCGTTGGAAGCCAGCCATACGCCACGCCAGCCGCAATTCAACGCCTTAACAGTGCCAAGTGCCGACCCTTGCGCTCCTGCCCATTGAATACCGGATGAGATGAGCGTGTTAGTTCCGTAATAGACACCGCCGTTACAGTCGAAAGTCATGTTACGGAACTGCACGCCGAATGCCCCGTTGGACGATTGTCCGTTCTGTGGATAAGAGATCCCGATCCAGTATTCCTGCCCGGAGTTCGCTATTCCGTTTTTCAGCGTCAGAACGCAACTTTCATACGATGGGCACTCGTAGCTTGTCCATGGAGAGAACTGTACCGTTTGACTGACAATATAGTGTCCAGTGGATAGCAGCATCCTGCCGTTTCTAGCCAACTGTTGATTCGCGAGTAGTTTTGTGCCCTGCGAAATCAGCGTGTATATTGGGAGCGCCTGTTGCGCGGAAAGAAAAGCGGGATAGTTGTCAGTTCCAGTTATCGGTGTTCCACTTCCGTCAGCAACGGCCCCGAACCATTCAGGGCGTACCGTTCCCTCGCTTGGCATACCAAACTGCACGGCACCCCCCATCGTTGCCGTGCCAAAAGCCGTTCCAGCACTGAGTCCACCAAGTGGATTATAAACAGTAAAGCTAACGCCCGGATTTGTCGTTAACACTAAAAATGTGCCGTTATATTGTGCCGGTGTCACACCGGAAATTAGAACAGGCATGCCTACAACGGCGCTTAATGTGCTTGTGACCGTCATGGTGTTACCGCCCAAGGCCGCTGTCCCAAAGACTGAACCAGCACCAAGTCCAGTTGTGGCATTGAATACCGTGAAGGAGGATGCTCCGCTTGTGACGACCGTATAAGTCCCGTTGTACCCAGCAGGAGTGACACCAGAAATTAAAACCGTACTGTATGGCCCAGGATTCAACGTGCTTGTTATCGTGACGGTATTCACGCTTTCTGAAGCCGCCGTTATCGCAACACCGCTGCCGTTGTTTTCCGTAATTGCCGTGATTGCTACTGGTGAACCCGTCGCCTGAGTTACGAATGCCTGTTGTGCTCCAGCTTGAAATGGCCCATTGACGGTGAGAGTCTGACCTGTAGCAATGGAAAGGATGCCACCCTTTGAATGCGACAGCGAAACGCCTGCGGGAACGCTGGCGCTTGTCGCTACTGTATAGGTTCCAGGAGAAACTTGGATGCAACCTGGATTTGAAACGGCTGCTAAGGCCTGTGCGAATGTCTGATTGGCGTTGACGTATTGACAGCCGTTTAGTTGATTGAATGTTTGCACTCCACTTAAAGAAAGAGAACCAGACCCAGAATAAGAACCTGTTATCACTCCCGGCCCTGTCAAGTTCGTTGCTGTCGTTGCGCTAGTGGCCGAAGTCGCAGATGTTGCGCTTGTAGCTGTCGCCGCGTTGCCTGCGAACGTGCTAGACGCGTTCGAGAATGCCACCACCCCGCTCTCTGTGTGCGTACCGCTAAAACTTCCTGTGATTGTCCCTGGACCTGCCAAATTGTTTGCTGTACCTCCGGGAACCACCCATGTGGTGCAGGAATTTCCGCTAATGGCCGTGCAGGTTTTTGTGGATGTGGATACGAGGTTGAAATACGTAGAGCCGAGAGCCGCACCGGTTACTTCGCTATCCGTGTATGCCAAAACAGGAGGTTGAGTGGATTGCAAGTTGATGAGGATGGCGGGAGGTGTGGCGTTCAGCGTTTGCGTTGCCCCAGTGATCGTGATATTGCTGACGGTGAAGCAGCCAGAGCTTGCCTGAGGACAAAACGTGGCCGTCCACTGACTTTGGATGGGAGAGATAGCGGTGTTCGATGGGATGCTTACGGAGTACGTCCCTGTTCCGCTTAACGAGCCGCCGAAGTTTGTTGGCAGCGTGCCGCCTGTCCATGTGTACGGACCAACTGGATTCTGTGGGCTGGGAACAAAAACAAAATTGAAAGTTCCGTTATTCCACGTCTGCGCGCCAGCATCAGTGATGGTGCCAGAGACCGTGGTTGACTGCGAAAAAGCATGGGCGGAGGACAAGAGAAGAAGTCCGAGCGTAAGAAGGACTTTGCGAAGCATAGAATCCTCACTGTGGAAGATTCTAGTACCATTACTACTGTAACTCAATCATCTTCTTCGTCCATCTCGGAGATGTCGTCGGTTTCGGACTCCTCGGTTTCTTGCAGGATGTCCTCGGAGTCGTCTATCGCGTCGGGCATGTCAGTTGAAAACGAGTTCAGCATTCCAGCACACTCCCAACGTCACTATCCAGAATTGAAATTGGAAGTCGCTCTTACCTCCAACGATCTGCCAGATTTCTGGCATCACTTCAGCATCCCCGCCTCTCTCAACTGAAAATATCGCTTGCACGCCGCATCGCAAACATCCGTCCTGTACTGGGCGTTTGGCACGCGCACTTCCTTGAGCATGTCGTAAGCCCCGTCGAACGCCGCGCCGGGAGTTTCACCCACAGCCAAAGGACTGCCCACCCATCCGCAAAGTCCCGCCGTTTCCAATTCGTCCGAATCTCCACGCTTCCTCACATCGTAGATGTAGAAGCGGTCAAGGTTCTTTTCGTGCAGTCCTTCGATGGGCACGCCTGCTTTATAAAACTTGTCCGGTAAACCTTCGCAAGGATACGGCGGCACGGACAGTCGAACGGAGGCACAGAAGGGGTGTTTCAAAATCATCTCCGGGGGCCGCTCCTCGGATGCAACCGCGTAGAGAAAGTCTCCGAACCCCATCGGCAACATGCGTGTGAGTAAGGCAGTCGCATCGTAGCCGAACCGTGGCGTGAACTCCAGCGCCCAGGTTCCTTCTGCGTTCGTGATCGTGTTTAGGTCTATAGGACCCACGTAGCCGAGTTCCTGTAGTGGCTCCACGCATTTTTTCAGTCCCTTCTCGAATAGCGTGTTGTCCTTGCGCGACATCCAGCACAGCGATCCGCTGCATCCCGTGTTCGGTCCCAATTCCCCGTTTAGAAATTTCTTCGTTTCGATTGTGTGGTTCAGCGCATAGTAGCCGGTGGAGTTTATGTAGACTTCCGTGCTCGCCTCAACGCCTTCCACGAAGTCCTGCAAGATGTACTCGGAAACTTTAGCAGAACGAAAGAGCACGTCGAAGTACCGGAGCATGTCTTTCGCATCGCGGGAAACGTAGGTCGTGGATTTGTCGTCCTGCTCGCCAATCGGCTTGAACACGAGTCGCTTGTCGCGTTTCTTGATATGCCGGATGCCGTCCGCTGGATTGTCGAATGCTTCCCACGGCGCAACCAGCAAGCCGCAGCGCGTCATAAAATCCAAGCCGTAGATGCGATCTTCTTCGAGGGTGTCGGCTAATTCGGAGTCGCCAATGGTGGGAACTTCGTTGCTGGCTTCGTCGGCGTCCTTGCCCATGCCGGTCGCGTCGAATACCACGCAGTCGTAATTACCGGGAGACACTTCGTTACCGGGCATTGTGGTAACGAGTCCTCCCAACGCCTCGGCGTACCGTTCTTCACCAACTGCAACGGATACGTCGTGCCCTTCTTGCGCCATCAGCCAAGCCAGCCAAGCGCCTTCTCCAAATTGGCTGGCGAGACATATCCTCATAACGCTCCGGGAAATTTGGTCGGGGACCTCGGATTTGAACCGAGAATCTCTTGCTCCCAGGGCAAGCGGGTTAGCCGTTTCCCTAGTCCCCGAAATTGGTTGCGGGCCTCGGAATTGAACCGAGTTCTACGGGTTATGAGCCCGTCAGATTACCGTTTTCCCTGCCCGCGACAAAACTCTAAAGTACTCCGCCCTTTTTCAGCGGAACCGGATGCAGTTCGCGCTTGAGCGTGTTCGTGTGACCAACCTCGCGGGGCCGAGTGCGCTTGTCCGTGAACGTCTTTTCGCCTTCCAGGTTCAGATCGAACGCGCCGTCCGGCGACTGCCCGCTCTGAACCGGGGAGGTGCTGCCAGGTTCTAGGCCGTCAATCTGCTTCGACGCCATGTGCGCGTTCTTTCGTGCGTCCTCAAGGTTTCCGTAAAAACTCATAACGTCCTCACTTTCAAATTGTGGGGCGCAACCCACTTGGGAGAAGATCACGCCCCGTCCCAGCCTCTCAGGTAAAACTAACGTATCACAAACTACGGAACAGGGGTAGAACCTTTTCCAGCCAGTAGCCTGTAGATTGCGTAGGCGGCTCCGCCTCCAGCGCCGATGCCAATCCCTTCTGCCGCTTTCGGGACTACGTATTTCTTGAACATCTTGCGTAGCTGTGACTCTGGAGCTTTTGTTGCGTACTTCTGTGCCCCACGGCGCGCCGCCTTTTCTGCTCCCATCAAGTCCTGATAGTCCCGCATCGCATCCTTTGCCTCAGGAACTGCTTTCTTGATACCTTCCGAGATGCCTCGGTAGAGTTGCTTTCCTACTTCTCCTGCATCCCATAAGTCTTGCTTGAGTGCTTGTGCTTGCGCTGGCGTTAGCTTGTCCAACTGGGCAATATCAATACCGTGTTTCGCCATTCCTTCCTGCAATACCTTCTCTGCCTTTGAAACTTCTGTTGCATCGAACTTCGAGAACGCTTTGGTGATAATCGAGTAGGCGTCTACCGTTTTCCCCTGCTTGCCTGCCTGGTCAAGCATCTGGCCGAGTTGTTTTCCAGTGGCATCTTTGGCTTTTGTAGTCGCGTTGTATTTCTCGATGTCATCCATTTTTGCGAGTTGCTTTTCATCAAATCCAGATTTCAACATGCCACGGGCAGGATTAACCTCAAACTCATCCAGGGATGCTGGCAATTTCCCCGGCTTGATTTCGCCCATCTTTACTCCTAAAGTCTCGTTGATTTTCTGTAGCTTGCTCGCATGTTTAGCCGCCAGCACTTCACCCTGTTCGACTTCCGCTGCGGGACCGAGTATGCCCGCCCCGCCAGTGATTCCTAGCGTGGTCGCCAGCAATTCCGCATAATCCTTACCTGCTTTCGTCGCATCTCCAACACGAGACAGTACTGGGTGTTCTTTGCGTCCTTCTTGCGTATAGTTCTCGATCCCTGATGTCATTGATCCGATGGCGGAAGGTAGGTTGAACGGGTCCATTGCCACACTCTTTGCTCCAGACTTAATCTTCTGGAACATCGAGGGCTGCGCGCTTATCGTGCCCTGCATTCTTGCTTTGCTTGCATCTGCCGCTTCGCTTTTGGAGAAGAAGTCCGGGGGAAGCGTTTGGGGCGGAGGTGTCCCGCCCTTCTTACTGAAGAAGTCCGGGGGCAACGTCTGTGGAACATCATTAGGCATCAGTTCGTCTTAGCCGCAGGAGCTAGAACCCACGGGTCATTCGATCCCTTCTTTCTCTGGTACGTGTGCCCTTCATGCTCCTGCTTTTCCATCCCCCCGCCTTCGCCCACTCCTCCACCAGCCTTCGGTATCCCACTCTTGAGAATCTTGATCTGATTGTCGAATGGAGCAATCGCCTCAAGCATCCTCTTCTTGTCGCCTATCCCAATGTACGGCAGAGTTCCACGGATGGCGTTCCTTGTGTCCTGTGCTCCCTGCCCCATCCCGGCAATGTTCCGCATAGATAGTGCACGCTCGTTGATTTGCTTAATCCATAGAGTTAGTTGGAATTGGCTATCAGTCAAGTTTTGGTTGGCCAACGCTTGCAGTTCCGCGTTGGCAATGGTTTCATCCGGCGCTTGCAGGGCTTTGGTTAGTATTGCAATTTGCTCAACATTGAACGGCTTGTCTACGTTCTTAATCGTTTCCTTGAACTTACCTGACGCGAACTCAATGTCCTCGATTTGTTTGATGCGAGAAAGATTCTTGCCACCTTGTGCGGCGCTGGACAGACCGCGAGAAATCGCGTCCTTCCCGTACGTGTAATGCGTAACCGGGTCTCCGTTCGCATCGGTGTCAGTTACTTCAACGACCTTGAAATCATTGAACGCTTTGGCGCGAGAGTATCCGCTAGCCGCAGACATCCTCTCTTGAATTTTCTCTCCCTCGCTTCCGTATTCCTTCAAGGCAGCAGCATACTTAGGGTCACTACGTCCCTTCGGGTAATCCTTTGGATTCGGAGGTTCGCCTAACTGGTCGGCAATAATCGGATTGATACGAAGTTGCTGCTTTTCTTTTGCAGCGTCCCTCGCACCGTCTAAAACATTCTGATCTTCTTTCGTCCAGTCAGGACTACTTGGCGTTAGTATCTGCCCATTCCTGGCGATACCGTAAACCATTCCGTTCGCCACTAGTGGCTTGGGAGCAGGACCTTTGGGAATCCCCTTAACTACATCCCCTGATTCGCTGTCTCTAATTGTTACTACCTTGTGCGGGTCCGTCTTGCTTACAGAACGAAGGATGCCGTCCGCTCCTGCCGTTGGGGGATAATAATTTTCTTGCAAATCCTTCTCAGCCTTCGCTATGTCCATAATCATTTTCGGGTCAAGATTCGGCTGCGTTGTCGGAGCTTTCTCCTGAATCTCTCGCCCCATCGCCGTGCGCTGTTCGTCGCTAAGTTGTGGCTTCTGCCCACCGCTTGCCTTCTGGATAAGGTGCTGGAACATCTGCTTCAAGTTCTGCGCCGCGCCTTCTTTCTTTTTGTTCTGCGCGTCCTCTTGCTGCTGTTTTGCGGTAACTTTTTTCAGCGCTTCCCCGTACACTGTCGTCTTTTCGGGGTTGAGCCAATCTTGATTCAACGCCTTCGCCATATTCTTTAATTTCTTCGGGTCGCTGAGTGTGGCGTCTACTTTGGCTTGTGCCGACTTGATCGCCTGCTGGTCTCCGGACTGTTGCGCTGTATAGAGTTCGTTCAGTGAGGATTGCAGGTAGGTCCAGTCACCCTCGGCG
>Ga0210407_10001295_pt1 | contig 23961 bp, 22 predicted proteins | sample IncBWC27MmetaG_FD_150860 | JGI IMG/M metagenome (GOLD analysis project Ga0210407, IMG submission 150860) | Forest soil microbial communities from Barre Woods Harvard Forest LTER site, Petersham, Massachusetts, United States - Inc-BW-C-27-M | ecosystem: Environmental > Terrestrial > Soil >... | reverse complement strand
GCCGGTGCAGGTATTTTTCGACGACGTGACGCCCGAAGTGACGCTGGTGAAGTTCAAACCGGCGTAGCGCTCGCGATCACGCGAGGAGAGCTGCGACGATTCCGGTCAGGAATATTCCGTCGAAGGTGCCGGCGCCGCCGATCGATGCGACCGGGGCGCCCAGGTCGCTCAGGCGCCCAAGGTTCAGCAAGTCTGCGCCGATCAGCGTGCCCATCACGCCGCTGACGAATGCCACCGCGTCGCGATGATAGTCCGACCCGCCGCCGAGGAAGTAACCGCATAGAGCGGCAGCGATCGGCGGAATCAGCATCGGGGTCGCGATTCCCAAACCCGGAATGGGCCGCGCGAAGCGATGAACGATCGCGGAGACAATTGCGATTCCGATCAAAGCGGGCAGAACTATTCCCGACCAGTGCATCAGCAGATACGCCGAGATCAGCACCGGAACGATCGCTCCACCGACATTCACCGCGACGATTGTCGTGCCCGGCTCGTATCCGGGCGGCACCCGGTAGCGAACGCCGAAGTTGCTGATCACGGTCGCAGGATGAGGGTTGCAGCTCGCGATTCGCGTGATGGGAATATTGATGTAGCTGCCGAGCAAGCTTGCGAGCAGCGCCGTGAACGCCATCTCCGGCGGCAGCCCAATCATCATGAAGGCGTAGTTGATTACGTGAATCTCGATCAGGACGAAGAAGAACGCGAGCAGAAAAAAGAAGAGAATCGCGTAGAAGAATAAGAACGGCGCGAAAAACACGCCGCGATGATAGCAGGGCGCGCGCGACGGCGGATACTCGCGAACTAGTTTCGGAGTCCCGGAATGAAGCGGCGGCGTGCGCCGAGCGCGTCGGCATACTGCACGCCCATCGCGCGCTCCTCGGCGGGAATTCGCACCGCGAGAATGAGCGCGTCGCCGATCGAGAATGCAATAGCGGTGAAAATCGCGCCGCCGATCATCGGCACCGCGGCTATCTCAATCACGACTGCGAGGTAGTTGGGATGACGCATGAAGCGATATGGGCCGGTCGTCACTGGCTCTCGATCGGGCGTGACGACGATCCGGGTGTTCCATCGATCACCTAAAGTGGAGACCGCCCAGTAGCGGAGCGCCTGTGCGCACATCTCCGCGAACAAGGCGATCCAGGCGACGATGCTGGGCAGTGTGTGCGGGAAGAAGGCCGCCTCGACCGCGCATGAAACGATGAACAGCGCGTGAAACGCGACCATCACGCGATAATGGGCCTGGCCGACTTCGATCGCGCCGCGATCGAACGCGCGGCGAGCGTTGCGGCCGGCAAGATTGAGTTCGAAGATCCGCTCGACGACGAGCATCGCGAGCAGAATCAGGTAGGTCCGAAGCGAGATCACCACTTCAGCAAAACTAGTTCGACCGAGAAGCCGGGGCCCATCCCGATGATCATGCCGTAGTCGCCGGGCGCGGGGGTGCCGTCTTTGAGCAGTTCGTCGAGGATGAACATCACCGAGGCCGACGACAGGTTGCCGACCGAGCGGAGAGAGCTCCAGGAGCGCGCGAGCGCGTCCTCGGGGAGTTTGAGCGCCGACTCGAGAGTCTCCAGCACTTTCGGACCGCCGGCGTGCGCAATCCAATGCTGAATGTGCCCGCGATCGATATTTTGCGTTGCCAGAAATGAATCCACCTCGCCGAGGATGTGCGTGTTGACGAGGTCGGTCAGCTTCGACGACAGCACGATCTTGAATCCGGTGTCGACGATCTCCCAGCCGAGAATCTGTTCGGTGTTCGGAAAAACCAGCGAACGGGTCGCGATGATCTGCGGTCCCGTGGTCCCGGGACGATCTCCCGCGCCGATCAGCATCGCGGCGGCGCCGTCGCCGAAAAGTCCGGATGCGATGATATTTGCGATCGAGAGATCCTCGCGCTGCAAGGTGAGCGAGCACAACTCGATCGACAGGAGCATCGCGACCTCCGACGGGTAGGCGCGGATGTAATCGGCGGCGCGTGCAGTTCCCGCTGCTCCCGCAACGCATCCGAGCCCGAAGATGGGCGTGCGTTTGATCTCCTTGCGCATCCCGAGCGCGCTTATCACGCGGGTGTCGATGCTCGGCACGGCGATGCCGGTGACGGTGACGAAGAAGAGCGCATCGACGTCGCGAGGCTTGAGTCCCGCACGCTCGAGCGCCGCGTGCGCCGCAGCGGTGCCGACTTCGGGAGCGACCCGCATCCACGCGTCGTTGGTCTTGGCGAAGGTGTCGAGCGGAATGTATTGCTCGATCGGCAGCGCGAGATGACGCCCGGTGATTCCGAGCGCGCCCTGGATCTTGTCGAAGCGGCGCAAATCCGAATAGCGGCGTTGCCATAGTTCACGCAGCCGCGCACTCAGCTGCTCCTGGTCTACGTAGTTGCCCGGCAATGCGATGCCGGTTCCGATCACTTGAGGTACGTTTTGGCTAATCACTTATAGTTGCGTGCCGTCCGAAATTTGCGGGAATGGTAGCGGACTTGGCGAGCGTCTCCTTGAGGTCGGTCTAGCAATTAGGTTAACGCGATCTCCCACGCAAAGCATCCCACCCCGGTTGGGCTGCCCCGACGTGTCCCCGGCGCGACTCGCAGTATACCGCTCTTGTGCATCGCGCTGCATCAGTTAAGATCACCCACCATTATGGATTCTGAACAACGCGCCGAATTGCTGACGATGCTCGCCCGGGAGTCGTATTTCGAACGTGAGCTCACGCTCTCGTCGGGGCGCGCGTCAAACTATTACGTCGATTGCAAACGCACGCTCTATCTTCCGCGCGGCGCGTACCTGGCGGGCGAGCTGGTGTTCGAACTCGTCATGAGCGCGGGCGTCGAGCAAATTGGCGGGATGGCCGCGGGAGCGTTGCCGGTAACGGACGCGGTCATCGCGGCGGCGCATCGCCACGGCGCGAACCTGCGCGGTTTCTTCGTGCGCAAGGAAACGAAGCAGCACGGGCTGCAGCAACTCGTCGAAGGCGCGTTCAAGCCGGGACTCAAGACGGCGGTGATCGACGATACGATTACCACCGGAGGATCGAGCCTGCAGGCAGTGGCGGCGATGCGCGAGGCGGGCGGCGTGGTGACGACAGCGCTCGCGCTGGTCGAGCGCGGCGAGGGTGCGGTCGAGGCGTTCGCGCGCGCGGGGCTGAAATACAGCTGGGTGTTCACCGCGGAAGAAGTGCGCGCCGAGCGCGCCGGTCATTCCGCGTAGCGGCCGCGTAGCCGGGTTTTCACATTTCAGCGCAGAGCGATGGGGTCTTCAGAAATCATCGGCGACATCGCGGTTGCGGGGATTTTTGGCGATCCGGTGGGGCAATCGAAATCGCCCGCGATGCATAACGCCGCTTACGCGGCGCTCGGCATGAACCGGGCCTACGCCGCGTTTCGCGTCACCGCCGGAAATCTTGCGTCGGCGCTCCGCGGCATCCCGGCTCTGGGACTGGTCGGCGTCAATCTCACGATTCCACACAAGGAAGCTGCCACGCGGCTGATCAAGGATCTCAGCGGAGAGGCGCGGGTGCTTGGCGCGGTCAACTGCGTGATGAATCGGCGCGGCGTTCTCCGCGGCGACAATACCGACGCGCGCGGGCTCGAGCGCGACCTGCACGATCTCGGATGCGAGCTGCGCGGCGGCCTCGCAATCGTGATCGGCGCAGGCGGCGGCGCCGCGGCGTCGGTGCTCGCATGCGTTCGCCTTGGTGCGAGTCGAGTTGTGATTGTGAATCGCACGCCGGCCCGCGCGGCGGCGCTCGCCCGCCGCTTTACATCGAAACGTGTGACTCACGCAGTGGGCGAGACGCGCGGGTTGGACGCACTCGCTGATTCAGGTTTGCTTGCCGACGCGCGATTGATCGTCAACGCGACTTCGATGGGCCTCAAGACCGAGCGCTTCGCACGCGTCGACTACCAAGCGACCCCGGCCGACTGTCTATTTTACGATCTGATTTATTCGCGGGAGCCGACCGCGTTCCTGAAACCCGCGCTGGCAGCTGGCCGTCGCGCTATCGATGGTGCCGGGATGCTCGTGAACCAAGGCGAGCTCGCGTTCAAGTTGTTCAACCGAGTCGCGCCGCCGGCAGGCGTGATGCGTGCCGCGCTGCTGGAATCGCTCGGCCGCCAGGTCGAGTAGAGAGCGGCGTCAGAAGGCATCGATGGTCGGAAATTGTGCATTTGCGTCGATGCAGTCCCGCAGATAAACGGCCAAGCCGAGATCGCCGGTCCACAGTGAGTATTTCCGCTGGCCATATTTCTCGAGCCAACCATCCGCCTGATCTATCGCATGCATCGCGAATCTCCGCGCTCGGTCGAGCCAATTATCATCGTGCGTCCGCGCGTAGAGTTTGAGGAAGGCATAGCCGCTGCCCGCCGCGCCGTGACACAAGCTCGGAAATTTGGTCGGCGGACCGGCGTCCCAGATGAGCTCGCCTCCCGCTTGTAGTAGCGCCTTGATCGGCCAGCGCGGATCTTCGGGAAATTCGGCGAGGCAATTGATCACTCCGGGCGCGCCGTTGCAATGTTGGACGACCAAGCGCAGCGCCTTCGACCGGGTTGCCGGTCCAACGTTGTTCGGCCAGTTCGTATACCCGCCGTCGCTCAACGCGGTCGCAAGAATGGTCTCATGGACTCGCCGCAACATCTCGTCCTGACGATCCCGCGGCAGCAGATGACGCCCGCGGATCAGTGGAACCACGTTGGCCGCAAAGCCATGAATCGCTCCCAGGCGCTTTTCGGTGACCCCATAAAGATCATGCGTCCACAGATGGCAGCGGAGTTCGTCCACATACTCCCAACGATCCCAGAGTGCCTCGAAATTGCGGAGGAACAGATCTTTCCAGCGCGACTCACCCGTTTGTTCATGCATGAACAGCGCGACGAGCATTGTGCCGGCCGCTCCCCAAGCCAATCCGCGCGGGTCGCCGATTCTGGCTTCGATCGCGGCATAGAGCTGGCGTGCGAGATCTTCGGACGGCTCCAGTTTCCATCTGAGTAGAAGAATTCCAGTTTCGCCCAACAAGTACGACGACAGCTCGCCACCCATGTACTTGCGCACGTCTTCGTATTTGCGGATGTCGTCGCGATGGCGCGCGATCAGCTCGCGTAGCGTCGGCAGGTAGTCGCGTCCGGGTGTTATCGCGTTCGCCTCGCCAAGATAATTGAGCGCCCAGATCACACCGGCCGCGCCATAGTAGATCGGCTTGAGCGAATCGGGAGGGCGTTCCGGCGATCGATCGAACGGATGGAGCGGCCAGAGTTTCTTCTCGTCAAAGCCACGGTGCGTGTCGGCGACGATGCGCTCGATCGCGGCACGCGCCCGGCCTTCATCCCAGCGCTCGTCGCTTAATTTCTCGTGTCGCTCACGATCGTAGAGGAGCATCGATTGCCTTCTCCCTCGACCCGCGATGAGGTGGAGACTTGAGCGTCCGGCTTAGCCGAACATCTCTTTGAGTTTGTCGACGAAGCCTTTCGATAGCGGATGATTGACGGCCTTGCCGTCGAGCTTGGCGAACTCCTCGAGCAGTTCGCGTTGGCGCGAGGTCAGGCTGCGCGGCGTTTCCACCACGACCTTGATCAACTGATCGCCGCGCCCGTATCCATGCAGATCGACGATGCCCTTCCCCTTCAGGCGCAGAATTTTTCCCGACTGCGTGCCCGACGGAATCTTGAACTTCACTTTGCCTTCGAGGGTCGGCACTTCGATCTCGGTGCCGACCGCGGCCTGCGGGAAGCTGATCGGCACTTCGATTATCACGTCGTTGTCCTGGCGCACGAACATCGCGTGCTCCTTGACGTGAATCACGACGTAGAGATCGCCTTGCGGACCGCCGCCGTAGCCGGCCTCGCCCTCGCCGCGAAGCTTCAGGCGCGATCCATTGTCGACCCCGGGCGGAATTTTCACCGACAACGATTCATGCTTGCGGATTCGTCCCTGTCCCTGGCACTTCGGGCACGGGTCGGAGATGATCATTCCTTCGCCGCGACATTGTCCGCACGTAGTCGAGATCGAAAAGAATCCCTGCTGAGTGCGGACCTGGCCGGTGCCGCGGCAGTTCGGGCATTGGCGAGCGCCACTGGAGCCACCGCGAGCGCGAGTGCCGTTGCACGCCTCGCACTGGGTCAGTCGCTGGAACTTGACGACCTTCTCGATCCCGCTGGCAGCTTCCTCAAATTCAATTTCCAGATCGTAGCGCAGATCGTCGCCGCGCCGGGTCCGTGAACGCGAGCGTCCGCGCCCGGTGCCGAAAAAATCGCCGAAAATGTCGGAGAAAACTTCCTCGAAACCCTGGCTGAAGTCGAAGCCGCCGAATCCGCCGGGGCCTTGCGGTCCCTGGAACGCTGCATGACCGAACCGATCGTATTGCGCGCGCCGCTCCGGCTCAGAGAGAACCTGGTAGGCTTCGTTGAGTTCCTTGAAATGCTCCTCGGCTTCCTTGTTGCCGGGGTTGCGATCGGGATGAAACTGGATCGCGAGGCGCCGGTAGGCCTTTTTTAGTTCGTCCTCGCCAGCGCCGCGATTGACGCCGAGAACTTCGTAGTAGTCGCGTTTGTTGGCTGGCGGCATGGCGGGAAGATTCTATGCCATCAGGCAAGGCGACGCCATTGTCGTGTGAAAACAAGCGGGGCCGTCGATTCGACCCCGACTGTTTGTTTTGAATGCCTACTGATCCTTGACTTCCTTGTAGTCCGCGTCGACCACGTCTTCCTTGGCTCCGCCGCCGTCACTACCGCCCTGGGAGCCACCGTGCGCGTCGCCACCGGAAGCACCGCCAGCCGCGCCGTCCTGCGGACCAGCGCCCGTGCCCTGGCGAGTCTTGCTGTACATCGCCTCGGCCAGTTTGTGCGATGCGTTCGCGAGCGTCTCCGCCGCGCGATCTATCTCGCCGGCGTCCTTCGACTCGAGCTTGGTCTTCGCCTCCGCGAGCGCGTCCTCGACCTGCTTGCGCGACGCTTCATCGACATCCGCGCCGTGATCCTTGAGCGTCTTCTCGGTCGTGTAGATCAGGTTGTCGAGCTTGTTGCGCGCCTCGGCCTGCTGACGCCGCGAATGATCATCGGCCGCATGCGCTTCGGCCTCGCGCACCATTTTCTTGATCTCTTCCTCGCTCAAGCCCGACGATGCGGTGATCTTGATCGACTGCTCTTTGTTGGTGCCGAGGTCCTTTGCGTGCACATTCACGATTCCGTTCGCGTCGATGTCGAACGTGACTTCGACCTGCGGCAATCCTCGCGGCGCGGGCGGAATTCCGATCAGATCGAATTGCCCGAGCAACTTGTTGTCCGAGGCCATTTCGCGCTCGCCCTGGAACACGCGAATCGTGACCGCGGTCTGGTTGTCCTGCGCGGTCGAAAACACCTGGCTCTTGCGAGTCGGGATCGTCGTGTTCTTTTCGATCAGCTTGGTGAACACCCCGCCGAGCGTTTCGATTCCCAGCGACAGCGGTGTCACGTCGAGCAGCAGGACGTCTTTGACTTCGCCCTTCAGCACGCCCGCCTGGATCGCCGCGCCGATCGCCACGACCTCGTCGGGGTTCACGCCCTTGTGTCCCTCTTTGCCGAACAGGCGCTTCACGCGCTCCTGCACCGCGGGCATCCGCGTCATTCCGCCGACCAGCACGATCTCGTTGATCTCGCTGGCCTTCAGCCCCGCGTCGCGAAGAGCCGTGATGCATGGCGCGTCGAGCCGATCGAGCAGGTCGGCGCACAACGCCTCGAGCTTCGCGCGGCTGAGCTTGATATTGAGATGCTTCGGTCCGGTTTGATCCGCGGTGATGAACGGCAGGTTGATGTCCGTTTCGGTCACCGTGGACAATTCAGTCTTGGCCTTTTCGGCGGCTTCTTTCAGCCGCTGCAGCGCCATCCGATCGTTGCGCAGATCGATTCCCTGGTCCTTGCGGAATTCGTCGGCCAGGTAGTCGATCACCCGCTGATCGAAATCTTCGCCGCCGAGGAAGGTGTCGCCGTTGGTTGCCTTGACCTCGAACACTCCCTCGCCGAGCTCGAGAATCGAAATATCGAAAGTACCGCCGCCGAGATCGAAGACCGCGATCTTCTCGTCCTTCTTTTTGTCGAGACCGTACGCAAGCGACGCCGCAGTCGGTTCATTGATGATGCGCAAAACGTTGAGGCCCGCAATCCGGCCGGCATCCTTGGTCGCCTGGCGCTGGCTGTCGTTGAAATAAGCGGGCACCGTGATAACCGCTTCGGTGACTTTCTCGCCAAGATAATCCTCGGCAGTCTGCTTCATCTTCTGCAGCACGAACGCCGAGATTTCCGCCGGGCTGTATTTCTTGCCGCGGATTTCCACCCACGCCGCGCCATCGTCGTTCTTCACGACTTTGTACGGCAGCACCTTGATTGCCTTCTGCACTTCGGCGTCGTCGTAGCGCCGGCCCATCAGGCGTTTGATCGCAAATACCGTATTGGTCGGATTGGTGATCGACTGGCGCCGTGCGATTTGCCCCACCAGCCGCTCGCCGGCTTCGGTGAACGCCACCACCGACGGCGTCGTGCGGCTGCCTTCGGAGTTCGCGATCACGACTGGATCGCCGCCCTCCATAATCGCGACGCAGCTGTTGGTCGTCCCCAAATCGATACCGATAACTTTTGCCATTTTCCTAAAGATCCTCTGCTTAAAAAATAATCACGCTTTAACTGTTTTCAATGCCTAATTGTTTTCGATGTCGGCGTCGCCTTCGCTTCTGTTTCGCCCACCGGAATCAGCCGCGCTTTCCTTCGCCACCGACACCCGCGCCGGACGCAGGATTCGCTCGCCGATCTGGTAGCCGCGATGGAACTCGTCGATCACCGTGTTCGGCGGATGCGCCTCCGATGCGACGTGATCGACCGCCTCATGTCGAGCTGGGTCGAACGCCTGGCCAACCGAGTCGACCGGCGTCACGCCCTGCGCGCGCAGAAAATCGAGCAGCGCCTTCACGGTCATCTCGACCCCGTCGAGGATGGTCTTGGCGTCGGTGCCTTCGCGAGCCGCCGCAAGCGCGCGCTCGAGATTGTCGATAATCGGCAGGAGGTCGCGCAAAATACTCTCGCGCTGAATCCGCACCGACTCATCCGCCTGCTGCCGAATCCTCTTCCGCGCATTCTCGGACTCCGCGAGCGTGCGCAAATACTTGTCCTTCAGCTCGGCAATTTCCTTGTCTTTCTCAGCGATCAGAGACTCAAGATCCCCGCCCGCCGAAGCCTGCCCGCTGTCGCCACGCTCCGATTCAGCACCGGCATCAGCCCCATCGTCGATACCGGGATTCCCATCCTCAGGATGCCTATGTCGCTTAGTCATTTTCCGAATCCACGCCGAGCCCTAAACCTAAGCATGATTCAATCCCGCGCCACCCCCGCAAGCCTGAAATCGCTCAATTTTTTGCTATTTTCAGCACCGGTTCCGTTTCACCCAAAGCGGCACCGTCGTCCCCGCCCGTGATTGCATCGATAGCGTCCCGTTCCAGCGGCACAGGCGTTCCCTGCCCATGATTGAAACTGAACCAGTACCGAGATGTCCGAAAACTGAGGGACTGGATGGTCGATTAGGAGGAATTTGGACCTCCAACTCCCTGGGTCTCGGCGAATCACCAATAAGGACTCAGATTCAGACCGCTGTGCGCGGGGCGGCACGGGTGACCCCTGCACCCAGTGCCCACAACATTCAATCGCAAAATCCTTTGCTCTAGGTCTGCCAAGAAAGCGCGTCGCGTCGATCCTGCTAGCTAGACTGGAGCAATGAAGACCTTGAGGGCCTTGCCCGCCTGATACGCAGATTTGAGGACGATCTTCACGCCTGGCGCCTTTGATATAGTGGCCGCTTGAAACTCCAAAAAAGTAAATCGAGGGCAAAAAATGCAGTACGCCGAAAAGTTTGTCGCATTTATAGATATTCTTGGGTTCTCAGTTTTAGTGCGCGAATCCGTGACTCCTGCCGGAAGAATAGGACTGAAGCAGTTGCTTCAGGCTCTCGAACATCCTAACCCCGCAGGGCCGGATCAAATCATAGTTGGGAGGATCGGCGACATTTCGAAGTCGGGTCACCAGATGAGCTACTTCTCAGACTCAGTAGCTATCTCCACAGACCCGACCGAAGCCGGACTATTTCATCTTGTTAATCACGTCGAAAGGATCGCGTTACGGCTTCTGAAGCTCGGCTTTCTGTGCAGAGGAGGTGTGACAAAGGGCCTTTTGTATCACTGCGACAACATCGTCGTGGGACCGGCGCTAGTCGAAGCCTATGACCTAGAAAAGAATAGTGCAAAGACGCCTCGAGTAATCGTAGCTGACGAAATCACCCATACGGCATTTGGTTATGCTGAACCCGTTGGGAGTCTCTTCAAGGGATTGTTGTACAAGGATGAAGATGGGTCGCGCATTGTCAATATCTTGAGGACTCTTAACTATTACGTCGACGCAGCGATTCAGGGAGCGCCGCTCCCGCCATGGTTAACAGATATTCAACATTGGCTGGCGGAGGAGATCTTGCGGCTTCGTAACGCGCGCAGAGAAAAGGAATGTAGATACGTGGAGTCTTTCAAACGCTACTTTGATTTAGTGCTGAAACCAATCGATGAGTTACGCCAGCCGCTAAGCCGCTGACAAGTGCTTTCAACGAGAAGGATCTAGAGAATATTCCGGGAGCCCCCACCGGGTAACGCTAACGTGATCTTGGAGTTTAGCGCGGATCATGGTTGCAGAGGTTTCGTTAGCCCCTTGAGCTCGAACCACTCGACTCGTGCCCTTGCGCAAGCCGTGCGGTGTACGGTCGGTATGTCCGGGCACGCCACCGCCAGCCTCACTAGTCCCTCGCTCAGGAAGTTTTGCTGCGCGAACATGACTCCGTGTCTAATGATTTGACCGATCGCTTTGTCGATCTCAGTCGCATACACCTTTACTTCAACGAGTAGGTAGCGGCCGACGCCGTCTAGGTACACCAGGTCGATGTACCCAGTCTCGCCCTCTGTGTCTGCGACCCATGCGTTTCGTCCAACGAGCCTAAGACCAACTTCCAGTCGAGTCGAGTCCGCGACGATGCCCTCGATCAGCCCCTTATGTGGACCGCCGTCGGTTCGTGACCTCGAAGAGACGGGCGTCCAAGCCTGCCTCGGAGAATCGCCTGAAGGGACGCCGCAATCTCGATTGACTGGCCTTCGATCTCGCATGGCAGAACGGCCAACATCTCGGATTCGCTACGCAAGATCAGCAACTGCGGCGGGAACCAACTATAGGGATAACGGCGGCTGCCCAGGCGCATTGACAAGTGGCGCGTCATGGCGAACCACCGACATTTTTTTAGGAGCGCCTCGTCGTGATCGTTGGCGGGCAAAGCGCCGTCGCGCGCGTGCTGCTCGACTCGTGCGAGACGGCCTGCGTTTACAGCGAGCCGCAGCAATTCCAACAACCGCTCGTGACCGTCCTTCCAGTCATCAGCGGCGACGACATCAGGAACGAAATGGTATTCGGCAATGGCGGCAGTCGGCCCCGTTTTTTTATCTGCGTGGCCCCTCACGAAAGACAACGGAGTATCTTCCGCAAGCTTCATTGTAGTGCGCGACGAAACGTGCGCAGATCGTTGAGGACCACGTTTACACGCCCGCCGACTTGGCCTTTCAGGAAGTAGTAAACGGCGAGCTGCTCCGTTCGGCCGTTAACGGCAACGTCGCCGGTAATCGGAGCACTCCGATTGGGATCGGTTACGGATACTGTGACGCAATCTTCGTCAGCCATCGGGTAGAACACCGCTTGCAGGGTCGCGCGTTTGGCGAAAGAGAGATCACAGTTCGGGTGATCCGCCTGCCCTTGCTCTTCTGCGGGTAGCACACGCACTAAGTCGTCTTTGAATATGCACCCCCAACGAACCTCGCGAAAGTCGCTCTCCATTTCCGTCAACCTCCTCCACTGTTACAAAATAAGTTAGCGTCGCAAGAGCGAGATCGAAAGCACCCAAATTCGACCTCGGACAGCCGTTGTCATTATTTAGAAAGCTCGGCTAGTGCGCGTCGGAAGACAGGCAGTTCATTCTATCGAGGACCGCAAAGGAACTGGTTCCCAGCAAATCACGCTTTCCAGTCAAACCGAGAGCAAAATGCCGTCCGCGGGATTTTGCGCTTGAATGGAATGGACACTGGGTGCAGGGGTCACCCCTGCCGCCAGCCGCGCAGGCGTGACTAAGATGCGTTCCTGCCCCCGCTGCATTCCTCTGCCGCCCGCCCGTTTAACTCAGGATTCCATCAGGCGCGAGAGGGTGCGGGCGGTGTACTCGACTAGGGGGATTACGCGGTCGTAGTCCATGCGGACTGGGCCTACGATTGCGAGGCTGCCGAGGGTTGCGCCGCCGCTGGCGTAGGACGCTGCGACTACGCTCAGCGAGGCGAGGCGCGGGTCGTAGTTCTCCGAGCCAATCGATACCGTGAGGCCGGCGTGGGTCAGGCTTCGTTCGAGGAGTTCGAGCAGAGCGGATTTGTCGTCGAGGGCGCGCAGCAGCTCGCGCATCTTGGCGCGATCGGAAAATTCCGGCTGCTCGAGCGCCTGCAGGCTGCCTTCGACGTAGAGTTCCTGGCGTCCGATATAATCCGCGATCGCTTCGCCGAGCGACAGCGCATCGCGCACGAAGCGATCGTAGTTGGCGCGCTCTTCGCGCAACTGCGCCTCGATCCACTTGCGCGCCTCGTCCAGCGTGCGGCCTTCGATCGACTCGTTCAGATATCGCGCCATCCGGTCCAGTTCGTCCTGCGTGTGGTCGCGATCGGTATCGACGATCCGATTTTGCATCGCGCCCTTCTCCGCGACGAACACGGCCAGCACCTGCTTGTCGCGAAGCCGGACGAAATTCACCCGCTCGAGGATCGAGGCCTCCAGCCGCGGAGACATCACCAGCGCCGCCTGTCCGGTAAGGAGCGAAAGCAGGCGAGGAGTATCGCGCAACACTTCGCCGAGATCGCGCGCCCCGGTCGAGTAATGAAGCTCAATCTGCGCGCGATCCTCGAAGCCGATTCGCGCTTGCGCCGCAAGATGATCGACGTAGTAGCGGAACGCCTTCTCGGTCGGGACGCGGCCGGCCGAAGTGTGCGGCTGATGCAGATAGCCGCCGTCTTCCAGCTCGCCCATCATGTTGCGAACCATCGCGGCCCGCACCCCAAGCTGATGATGCGCGACGATCTGCGCCGACCCCACCGGCGCCGCAGTCGAGATGAACTCCTGCACCGTCGCGAGCAGCAACGCGTGCCGCCGGTTCGAGAGCGGGTTATCTGCGGAGTCGGAGTTCATCCTGGTTCAATTCTGCGTCCTATCGACCGTTAGATTCAAGCCGCCAAGCAAGGATTATCCGCAACCCGACGCCGCCTCGCTCCCGCCCCCATAACGACGATCTCGATGACAACCGTTGTCCAACCGATGCGATACTATAATGTCTGTGTTGAACCCCACCAATTCCCTTCGCGGCGTACCCCTCACTCAGCCCAGAGCAGACCTCCGGCAGAGCGCGCATCGCGCGCGAATTGCACGTCAGCCTAAAAACAAGATGGCAACTGCCGGCGAAGTTACGAGCAGAGATGGCAGCGCGGTATCCGGTGAAATAATATCGATCGCGATGGCGCGCAAGGCAAAAACTATCAAGCCGCGGCGCCTCTACGTCCCGGTCGTTCCCGCCGGCGCGTCAATCGTCGAGAGCGACAGCTACGATCGGCGCGTCTGGAATGAAATCGTTTCCGATGCTCCCTCGATTGCCGATCTCACCGATTCTGGTGAGCGGCTGGTTCCTCATTTCGGCGCGCTCGTGCAGGATTTGTTTCTTTCGCTATTCAAGATGAACCCGGTGATGCGCAAATCCGATGACGTGCGGCAGGCCGCCGCGCTCAACCGGACCATCCTCGAGCAACTCGTCCCGTCGGCGCCGTTTCAGGCCCTGCGCTCGCGAACCGCGCTCGAACAGGACAAGGCCGCGATCGCCGCGATCGTGATGAGCGAACATGCGCTCGAGATGATGAAGTCCGAGAAACTCATCAACCGCGCCGAGATGCTCGACTTGTGGGACCTCGCGCGGCAGGAGGAAGACCTCGAGGCGCGTGCGCAGGCCGTGCAGAACGCCAACGAGATCGCCGAACCCAAAGAGGGCGAACCAGCTCCCGACGATGCGGCTGCGAAGGAAAACGCCGAGATGGCCGACGCGGCCGAGCGCGCGGCCAAGGTCTCGGAGGCGCGGCTCAATCAGAAGGCGCGGCAATTCGAGACTCAGCTCAAGGGCGCGGATCGAACCGCGCTCAAGCGGATGCAGCTCAGGACCGCGGAACTGGCCGACGAGATCGATCGCGCCGCCGAAGACAGTCACGACTTCAGCCGTGAGTTCGGGCAGGGCGGCCGGGTCGCGGCCCGCGCGCGGCTGGAACTCGGCCGGCGCCTCGCGCGCAACAAGAAACTCGGCGAGTTGGCGCGGATGGTCGGACGATTCAAGCAGGACGCGCGCGCGCTGAAGCGCAAGACTCTCGAGCGCGGTGTCGCCGAAGCCTACGACATCGAACTCGGCTCCGAAATCGGCCGCCTGATTCCCGCCGAGCTGCTCGCGATGCATCATCCGTTGCTGAAGCGCGATTTCCATCGCCGCATCCTCGAAGGCAGCGTCCTGCAATATCGGCTTCGCGATGACGAGCAGAAGGGCAAGGGGCCGATGGTCGTGTGTATCGACGTGAGCTCCTCGATGGAAGGCGAAAAAGAAATGTGGTCGAAGGCGGTCGCGCTGACCCTGATGGATATTGCGCGGCGACAGCGGCGGCTTTTCCGCGTGGTGATGTTTTCCTCGGGCGACGTGAGTCTCAAGGTGCTCGATATGAATCGCGAGCGGCGCTACCAGCCGGATTTGAACAAGGTCGTCGAGATGGCCGAATATTTTCCCGGCGGCGGAACCGATTTCGAAGCGCCGATCGACGCCGCGATCGAACTGCTCGGCGAAAAGAAGCTCAAGCGCGGCGATATCGTGATAATCACCGACGGCGAATCGCGAGTCAGCCCCGAGTGGCTTGTGAAGCTGCGGGAACGCAAGGAAGAGCTGGATTGTTCAATCTTTGCTGTTCTTGTCGATGTGGGATCTTCGGAGGCGTCGTCGCTGGCGCAGTTCGCGGATCGAATCACCTCCGTCAAGCGCATCAGCGACGAGCACGCGCGCGACATCTTCATTCAAGTGCAATCATGAAGAAATCCGATCACAAAATAGTTCTCGAGCCGATCGATCGGAGCAATTTTCTGACGCTGTTCAATATGCAGCTTCGAGCCGAGCAGACGACGTTCGTTACTCCGCCGCGATGGACGCTCGCGCGATGCTACGTGCGGCTGTTCGGCGACAGCTTCGAGCATCTACCGTATCTGATTCGCGCTGGTGATGAGGTAGTCGGCTACACGACCACCGCGTGCGATCCGAACAGCGCCGACAATTACTGGATCGACGACATAATGATTGCCGCGGAGCTTCAGGGGAAAGGCTACGGACGCGTCGCGATGCTCGAGGTGCTCAAAATGATCGTTGCGCGTTATCCGCGATGCCGCGCGGTGCAGTTAACCTGCTTTCACGCCAACACCAACGCCGAGGCGCTGTACAGGAGCCTCGGCTTCGAGCCGACCGGCGGTGTGGATGAAGAATTCGGCGAGCCCAACTACAAACTCACCGGCGCGTCGCTCGATAAGTTCCGCAGCTCATAAAAAGGGCCGGTCGTTCTCGACCGGCCCTTCACATTCTCTTTGGCAGCCGCGCTTACGCCGCTGAGGCTAGCTGCATCACGCCGAGTTGCTGGTACCAGGACTCGGTGCGGTCGTTGATCAGGTCGATTTGGCGCAGGCATGGGATGATCGTGTCGACGAACAGGAACGAGTTGAACTGCTTTTCCATGTCGTTCTCTGCGGCCGCCCACGCCGGGTTGCGATGCATCTCTTCTTCGATGTCCTTGATCGAGATGCCGACCTCGTCGAACACCTGGATGCCGGAAAGGAAGCCGTCTTTGGGCTGCCCGTCGACGACCTTCGTCACCATCATGTCGCACGCGGCGAAGGCGAAGTCTTCGAGGTCCTTCTTGTCCTTGCCCTTGAGCTTGGCGCATGCGTCGCGCAGCGCGAGCATCCCGAAGCCGACGTGGCGCGCTTCGTCCTTCATGATGTACTCGAGCAATTCCTTGAGCAGCTCGTCCTTGGTCTCGCGCTGCATGAAGCGGAACGCCGCGAGCGCGAGTCCCTCAGCGACGATTTGCATCCCGACATACTTCGGCTCCCATCGATCATGCTCCATGATCGCGCGCAGGAGGCGTTCCAGGGTGGGATCGATCGGGTAGATGCGATCGAGCTTGGTGATGTACTTGCGGAAGCCCTCGACGTGGCGCGCCTCGTCGAACACCTGCGCCGCAGCGTTCATCTTGGCGTCGAGGTCCGGCACCGAGTCGACCAGTTGCCCACATACCATCAGCGCGCCCTGTTCGCCGTGCAGGAACTGCGAGAGGCGCCATGCCGCGAACTTGCGTCCGAGCTGGAGCTTGTTTTCCTCGCTGAGCGATCGATAAAGCTCGGTCTGGAACATGGGCATCATGGTCATGTCCAGAACTTCCTTCTCGATCGGGCGGTCCCAGTTAAGCGTGGTCGAGACGTTCCACTGATCGCGCTTGGCGTTCTCGTAGAGCTTGTCCATCTGCGGGAACTTCACGCTGTAGTCCCAATGGAAAATGCTCTCCAGGTCGGTGTTTACGATTGTGCGTTCGTTGCTCATGTCAGCGAATCCTCCGATTCATAAGGCGCCGAGCCGTTGTGCGCGCTCGAGTCCGCCCAGGGCAAAATTTACGGTGATGTTTTTCAGCTCCGCGTGAGAGAGGCCGCCGCTTGCGAGCAGCCACGAAATGGCCTGCGAGAGCATCCCGACGGTCAGGTGCGCGATCGCGTCGGCGCGTTCGCCAACCGCGGGGAAAAGATCGTCGCGCAGATCGCCGATGAAAATCTCGTGCACACGAACCATCAGATCGAGAAAAGCCGGGCTATGACCGAAAACGATCCGGAACAGTTCGGGCGCCTCGGCGGCGGCGTCAAGGATCGTGTCGATCGTGATCTTGAGTTTCTCGGCCGGCGTGTGCACGCCTGCTTTGGCCTCGGCCAGCACGCGCCGGAGTTCGCTCGCGCCATGCTCGATCAGTTCGATGAAGATTTCGTTCTTGGTTTTGAAATGAAGATAGAAAGTGCCAAGGCCGACGTCGGCCTCGGTGGCGATGTCGGCTATGCGGGCCTGATGGTAGCCCTTGCGCGAGATCACGCGTTCGGCGGCCTGGATCAGATCGACGCGAGTCTTCTCGCGCCTTCGATCGAAGCGATTCGGAACCTCGCCGATTTGTCGTGCAGTCTGACTCATGGCCCATCACTTTTAGGCGATTATGAATCGTGTGTCAATTCCGATTAGCTACTCATAACTGAATTCATATTCAGTATTGAAGGCGGTTTCTCTTGCGGAAAAGACTGTCATTCGTTGTCAAAAATGAAGGAGTGAGACGGCTAAGGCACGCCGAAGCCGGGTTCTGAGGAGTCGTCTGGAGCGCCTGCTGCTCCGGGAACGAGCGGCGGTGGCGGTTGGCTACCGGGGGAGTAGGGGGAATCCGGCGGAGAAGCGGATGGCGGCGGGGCGCTGCTGCTGCCGGACTCGTCCGGAGGAGGTTGGTCTGCGGCAGTGTTCTCGGTCCCGACGCCGGGGGTTGGCTCGGGAAGAACGACGGGTTCCGGAAATTCGGAAGCGACGTTGCAGCAGAGCAGGTAGCTGCTGCCGGCGCGGGGCTGGGCGTTGTAGGCCTGCAGAGAACCGTCGGCGAGCACTTTGACGGCCTGGTAGCTGGTTGAGCCGGACTGGCGATCGATCTGAAACACGTAGTACGCGCCGCGGTCGAGCGGTTCGGGCGGCCCTTCTTCCGGAATCACCTGGGTGAAGTGGGTCGGCACTTTGGCGTAGTCGATTTTCTGAACGGCACACTTGGCGGCGCCGACGCCCGTGATCGAACCGAAAGTGCTTTCGTCGGCCTTGAACTCCCAGATCGGAACGCCGCCGTCGAATCGCACCACCGACTCGGTATGCGATGCGTCGCGCGAGTGGTTGGCGATCACGTCGGCGCCGAAGAACTTGATCACGGTCGCGCGCGTGAGTGCGTCGCCGGGACGTTTATACGTGACCGCGACATTGGCGACCGGCGGCGGCAGCGGCTCGCCTTCGGTGTCGGCCGCATCGTCGGTACTGGCGTCGTCGTCTGAGCTCCATAGCGATTTGACGTACGAAGTGGCGGTCGAGCATCCTTGACTCGCAAACGTGACGGTCGTGAACAGCGCCATCGTCAGAAGAAAATTGATCGGCCACAGGAGCCGCAGCCGGAGAATTTTCATCGCCACACCGATAGTCGCGCGGGACCGGAATTTGCAGTCGCTTTGTAAGCAGGCATGTCTATCAAGTAGTCTCTGCACCAGTGGCAAATCGGGATTTGAGCGAAAAGATTGGCCTTCGTCCCCTGCTAATCTACGCGCAGGCGCAGACCGGCCTCAACCTGTGCGCGACGCTGCTCGGGCTTCATCTTCTTTATTTCTATACCGATCGCAAGGGTCTCTCTCCATCGCTGGCCGGACTTGCATTTTTCATTGCGCTGGTAATCGACGCGCTGACCGACCCTTTGGTCGGCAACATTTCCGATCGGGCGCGTTTCAAGTCGGGACGGCGGCGGCCGTTTTTCATCGCGGCGATTCCGATGGCGGTCTGCTACTACCTGCTGCTCTCGCCGCCGGCGCTGGGCGCGGGACTGTTTGTATGGTTTTTCGGTTTCTACTTCCTGATGCTGACTTCGCGCAAGTTTTACGAGACTGCGTACGGGGCGCTGATGCCGGAACTGACGCTCGACTACGACGAGCGGACACGGCTCTCCACGTTCCGCCAGCTGCTCGGGACGGTCGGCGATATCAGCGGAGCGCTGCTGCCGTTTGCGGCGTCGTACCTGTTCGCGCGCGGCACCGATTTCAAGATCACCGGCGCGATCTGCGCGATTGTAGTGGCCGGGGGCGCGATGTTCGCCTACGCGGGGCTTCGCGAGCGCAGTGAATTTTCGACCCGCGAGCGTTCGCGGCTGTTCGCGTCGCTCAAATCGATGGCGGGCAATCGGCCGTTCGTCATTTTGCTGATCGCCACCACGCTGGCCGTGATGGCGATCAACATCCCGACCGTTCTGATCCGCTTCCTGGCGAAGTACTGGTATCACGACGAGAACGCGGCGGCGCGATGGCTGATCGCGTACTTCGCCGGATCGGTAGTCTCGTATCCGTTCTGGTTCAGGATCACGATGCGGATCGAAAAGAAGCCGGCGTTTGTGGTCGCGATGATCTGCAACGCGTTCGGCTCGCTCGGGTTTATGCTGATGACGCCGCAAAGCGCATTCGGGCTTTATTTCTTGATGGCGTTCAGCGGATTCTCGGCGATTGGGATTTGGGTCACGCAAGTTTCGGCGTCGGCCGACGTGATCGAGTGGGATGAGGAGCGCACCGGCCAGCGGCAGGAGGGCGCGTACGGCGGAATCACCTCGATGTCGATAAAGATCGCGATCGCGATCACGTTGCTGCTGGTCGGGCCGGTGCTGAATTGGGTCGGCTACCGGCCGGGCGGCGCGATCACTCAGCAAGCGGGCGAGAATCTGCACATGGTGTTCGCTCTTGGACCGGCGTCGATTTATTTTCTGAGCGCAATAGTCTTCTCACGCTATCCGATCACCCGCGCCAGCCATCGCGCGATGCGCGATCGGCTGTCCGCGCGCAGCACCGCTGCCGAGGAAGAGAAGGCCAAATCGATTGCGTAGTTCAACTTGCTGCCAAGAAACAAAGGCCGCGGGTGATGAACCCGCGGCCTCTTCGATCGATCTATTCAGTTTCAACTAGCCGAGCAGAGATTTTGCCACTGTCTCGCGATGCACTGGGGCGTTGCCGAAGTTTGCTTCGCCGGCGAGTGCGCGGCGATGGTACAGATGCATGTCGTGCTCCCAGGTGAAGCCGATTCCGCCGTGCACTTGTATCGCTTCGGAAGTCACGTTCTTTGCCATGTCTGATGCGTATGCTTTCGCCATCGGAACCGCGGTCGCGGCTTCGGCGCCTTTCGTGTCCACCGTCCAGCACGCGTAGTAGGTCAGCGAGCGCGAATTCTCGACCGCGACCATCATGTCGACGCACTTGTGCTTGACCGCCTGGAACGATCCGATCGGCTTGCCGAACTGCACGCGCGTTTTTGCATATTCGACTGACATGTCGAGCGCGCGCTGCGCGGTTCCGACCATCTCAGCGGCGAGCCCCGCGGTCGCGATATCGAGCGTGCGGCGCAGAATCGGCCATCCCTCGCCTTCTTTGCCGACAGTTTCAGAGGTCTTCACGTTGTCGAACTTCACGTGGCACAGCCGCCGCGTCATGTCGACGGTTTTGAGCTGAGTGATCGTGATGCCCTTGGCGTTGGCGGGCATCGCCACGATCGTGATCCCCTTTTCGCCGCTGCCGCCCGTGCGGACTGCAACCGCAATCCCATTGGCGACGTGCGCATCGGGCACGAAAAACTTTTCGCCGGTGATCGTATATTCGTTGCCGCTCTTGGTCGCCTTGAGCTGGATTCCCTCGGCGTCGAATCGTCCCGCGGCCTCGGCGATCGCGACGGTGCCGATAAACTCACCCTTGGCCATGCGCGGCAGGATATTTTTTTTCTGTTCGTCCGAGCCGCCCTCGATCAGCAGCGGCGCCGCGAGCAACGCCGACGTGAAGAACGGTCCCGGCACCAGCGCCCTGCCCGCTTCTTCGACGACGACCGTCATGTCGAGGAAGCTGCCGCCCTGGCCGCCGTAACTTTCGGGAATCAGCAACCCGGGCCATCCGAGATCGACCAGCTTTTTCCAAAACGCCGGATCGTGCGCGGTCGCGTCCGCCATCATCTGGCGCACAAACTTGGTCGGGCAGTTGTCGGCCAGAAAGCGCTTGGCCGCGTCCCGAAGCATCTCTTGTTCTTCAGAAAATCCGAAATCCAACTTACGTTCCTCCGTTTTGTCGATGGGGAATCCTGCGGCTTGAAACCGCTCAGATCCATGTTTCAGGTACCACTAAGCGTTTCAGACGCGCAAGCGCCGGGCGTGGGGCCGCTTGCTTGATTCGCGCGCGCGAACCGCGACAATAGGCGCATCGAGGTCAGCCGTTAGTCGGCGACCCGCTCATATGGAACACAAAGATCTGGTCCGCGAGGAATTTACGCGACAGGCGCCGGCGTATGCAGAGGCGCCGGTGATCAAGGATCCGCTTCATTTGCAGAAATTGGTCGAGGCGGTCCGGCCCGCTCCGGAAGCCCGCGTGCTCGAGATCGCAACCGGCCCCGGTCACGTCGCGCTCGCGTTTGCGCAGGTTTGCCGCGAAGTGGTCGGCGTCGATCTGACCGAGGCGCCGCTAAAAATCGCCGAGAAAATGCGCTTGGAACGGGGGCTCACCAACGTCCGCTTCGAGGTAGGCGACGTGGAAGCGCGGTTGCCGTTCGACGACGGCGAGTTCGACGTAGTCGTGTGTCGATTCGCGGTGCATCACTTCGAGCATCCGCGAATTGTGATTGCCGAGATGAGCCGGCTTTGCCGCGTCGGCGGAACCGTCGCGGTCGAAGATCTGATCGCGAGCGAGCATCCCGATCGCGCCGAGTATCATAACCGCTTCGAGCGGCTGCGCGACTCGTCGCACACGCGCGCGCTCGCGCTCAGCGAGATGGCGCTGATGCTTGCAGCGGCGGGACTCGAACTGGTGCGGTTCAGCTCGGACGGAATTCCCAATCCGGTCGAGCGATGGTTTGATAGCGCAAAGACTGCGGCCGATAAGCGCGCGCAGGCACTGGCGATGATCGAGCGCGACCTGCGCGAAGATCTCAGCGGGACGAATCCAAAGCGCATCGACGGCGAGCTGTTTTTCACCCATCGCACGGCGATCCTCGTGACCCGCAAGCTGAAGCCGACAGCGGCATAGCCGGTCGCTCAGGATTTTCTGTTCGATATGAGCGCTAGCACGCCCGAGTATTGGAGCAGCGAGGTATTTTCTCCGAGCGCGCCGATTTCGAAGCCGGTGAAAAAGCCCGCGATGGGAACCGGGCCGAGATACTGCCTGATATACGCGGAATCGTGGCCCGGGATGTTGTAGAGGCCCGCGCCGCGCGACACGCAATCGAAGTAGAGGCCGAACGCGGGCGGTGAGGTGAGACGCGTGCTCAACTCCTCCAGCGTCTGTTTCAGATCCTGGCGCGAGCGTTCGGCATCGCGGAGTACGAATCCGATCATGTCACCAATCGCCGGCTGAAAGGCGACCGCGATAACACCATGCTCTTCGCTGGCGCCCACGATACTGCGCACCAGGAATTGTCCGCGCTCGATCGTCGTCGCGCCCTCGTAGATTGGAACCGCGACGAAGACGTAGGCGAGCGCGCGGCGCAAGTCGGCGGCCAGCGGCCCGACGGCCTCGGCAAAGACTTCGTAGGCCGGGCGTCCGTCGAGTTCGATCAAAATGTTGTCGCGCGCCGCGGTGACTCGATGCGCGGGTCCGATCGGCGTGCATGCGATCGAGCTCGCGAGCGTCAGCTCGAAATCGCCGGAGAGCAGCATCCCCGACACTGCGTTCGAGCTGACCGTGTCTCCGCAGAACACGAAGGTCTCGCCGACCGAGCCATCCTCGCTCGCGCCGCCGCCGGTGATCGGTACGTTGGGCAATTCCTTTCCGAGCGCTTCGAGAGTGGCCTCGGCTTCGAAATTGTAGCTATCGGCAAGGACGATCAGCAGATTCGATTTGCCCAAATGCGGACGCACCGCCGCCGCGATCTCCGCCGCGACCGGGGCCGCGCGTCCGCGCAGCGTCGGCACGAAGAAGCGGGTCGCGTTGATTTCATCGCCGCCGAAGACCATCACCGCGAGTGCGTTTCCCGATTCGATTTCTTGCTCACCCGCGATCACACCCATTCCGGAGCATCCCACGACATCACGCGTATTGGCTTCCGAAGCCACCGTGCGCAGAATCATCGGATATGCGGCACCGTACGCGGGCGTCGCAAAGCATAGCGCGCCGGTGGCGGCGCTGAGTCCCGCCTGCGCGAGCGCCGCCGCGGTCGCCTGCGCCGCGGCGTTGCGCGGATTCGGCACGGTCGAAAATCCCACTCCGGCGCGAATCATCGCGGCACCTAATTCCGGCTCCCGAAAATTTTCAGCAACTCGACCATCCGCTGAATCCCGTCGGCAAGTTCCTTGACACCGATCCGTTCGTTCACTCCATGCACGCCCTTTGCTTCGGCGGGACTCACTTCAACCGGAATGAAACCGTAGGAGACGATCTTTTTCTGCCGGAAATAATGGCTGTCGGTGAAGCCGATGATCATCGAGGGCACGACCTGCCCCTTGCCGTGGTTGGTCGCGAGAGTTGAAATCGCGGTCATCAAGGGCGAGCGCGATGGCGATGAGATCGGCGGAAAGTTCAGGATGACGTCAATCTTGATCGAGTTGTCGCCGATCGCGTTCTTGATATCTTTCATCACGGCCTTCGGATCGCTGCCGGGCAGCAGCCTGCAATCGACTTCCGCGGATGCCGTTTCGGAAATCACGTTGGTCTTCTGGCTCGCGGAGAGCACGGTCGGCGTGATCGTATCTCGCACGTGCGCGTTCTGGCTGGGATCGGCGAGGAACTTTTGCAGATAGGCCGGGTCCTTCAGCGAGGTTTGAAGATTCAATAGTTGTGGGGGGCCATGATCGGCCTCGGCCATCGCATGGTAATAGTCCTGGACCGGTCCGATTACGTGCACTGGCGTTTTGTATGCGTCGAGTTTGCCGAGCGCGCGCACCAGCCGTGTGACCGCCGTCTCCGCCGGCGGATCGGACGCATGTCCGGCGGGACCGGTCGCGGTCAGGCGCAGCCAGAGCGGGGTTTTCTCGGTGACCGACACCGCGTAAATCCTG
>Ga0210407_10001294_pt1 | contig 23969 bp, 15 predicted proteins | sample IncBWC27MmetaG_FD_150860 | JGI IMG/M metagenome (GOLD analysis project Ga0210407, IMG submission 150860) | Forest soil microbial communities from Barre Woods Harvard Forest LTER site, Petersham, Massachusetts, United States - Inc-BW-C-27-M | ecosystem: Environmental > Terrestrial > Soil >... | reverse complement strand
GCCGCACGGTTTCGTGGCTGACGATGATGCCGCGGGCGGCGAGCAACTCCTCGACCATGCGGAGACCCAGCGGGAAGCGGAAATACAGCCATACGGCATGGCTGATAATCTCGGCCGGAAACCGATAACCGGTATAGCGCAGGCGAGCGAGCGTTGTCATCCCACCCGACTACCCATCCTGGTGTGCCGACGCAAGCCGGTGCCACAAGTTGACGGTGCCGTTGCGCGTCAGCTTGATCGACTCGTTTGGCTTAAATTCGACAAATTTGAAGGGGCCGGTGCCGATCGGATGCTGGCGCATGTCGCGCGGCGAGACATGGCAGGGGTAGACCGGTGAAAACCCGGAGGCGAGCAGCGCGATAAAGGCGGGCTGCGGCCGCTTCATGACAAAGGTGGCCTCGTAGTCGCCGGTGGTGGTGACCTCCTCGAGGTTGCGGTACCAGGCCTTGCGAGGGTTGATGCGCAGCTTCTCGCTCGCCTTGCCCTGCAGCAGATCCCAGGTGCATTTGACATCGCGGGCGGTGAACGGTTTGCCGTCGTGCCACTTGACACCCTCGTGCAATTTGAAGGTCAGGCGGGTCCCGTCCTCGTCCCACGCCCAGCTCTTGGCCAGTTCGGGCACGATCGACTGCATGCTGTTCTGCTTCACGTGTTGGTCGTACAGAACGAGATTGTTGAACACTCCCATCACCGGGCGCATCGCGAAGACCGTGGCTTCTTCGTGAATCGACATGCTGGCCGGGCTGTCGATCGAATAGGACTTCAGCAGCCCGCCCTGTTTCTCCGCCTTGGCCGGCGCGGCACCGAGCATCGCTGCCAGCATGACGGCCCCGACGATGCGTGGGTCACAATTCATCTGCGTTCACTCCCGTAATTTTTCGGATTTGCCTATTTGTCGAGCCAGACGTCTTCGAAGCGCCAGCCGTTGAACAGGCTGTTGACCATGATCGTCAAGCCTTTGACCCGCGGCAGCCAGCAGCTTGCCGCGCGCGTATAAAAGATGATCGGACGGACCATTTCCTCGGCCAGCATTCGCTCGATCTGCCGAACCAGTTCGCGACGCTTTGTCGTGTCCGCCTCGATCGATTGCCGATCGACCAGTTTGTCGAATTCCGAATTACAATATCCGGTGTAATTACGCTCCGCGCCGCACACGTAATTCTCGTAGAACATCTGGTCAGGGTCGTCGAGCGCGGTCTCGGTGATCGTGAAGCCGACGGAATAATCCTTGCGGATCACCTTGGGGAACCAATTCGCGGTCTCGATCGGCTCGAGCTGGCCGTCGATATAGATCTCCTTCAACTGATCGATCATCAGTACGGCCGAGTCGCGATAGGCCGGGACATTCCGCGTCGATACAGCCACAGCGAGCCGTTTGGCCGGGCCATATCCGAGCTTTTCCATCAGCGCTCGAGCCTGCCCGCGGTTCAACTGCACGTCTGCCGCATAGACGGGGATGCTCATCAGCACCTCCGGCGGCATGCCCCAGACACCCTCCGGCGGCGGCAACATAGCGCCGCCGATTGCTCCTTGGCCCTCGGTCAGAATGTCGACAAAGGCTTTGCGATCGAGGCTGAGCGCCATTGCCCGCCGCAGCTCGGCATTGTCGAAAGGCGGCTTCTCGCGGTTGACGATCATCGTGCGGCTGCCATTGTCCAGCACCAGCTCGCAAATCGCCTGCGGCACTTGGCTCCTGATATCCTTCAATAGCGGGATCGACACCCCGAACGGGAATGTCATGTCGAACTTACCGGCGGAGAACGCCAGCATCTGCGTCGATACGTTGGGGATGACCGAATATTCGATGCCGTCGAGGTAAGGGCGGTCCGGCTTCCAGTAATCCGGGTTGCGCGTCACTTTGATGGTTTCGTTCGGCTTGAACTCGACGAATTTGAACGGACCGGTGCCTATCGGATGCTGCCGCATCTGAGCGGGCGGCACGTGGCATGGGTAGATCGGTGACGCCCCGGACGCCAGCAGCGCCAGCAATGAAGGCTGCGGCCGTTGCAGATGAAAGGTGACCTCGTTGCCGCCATCGACGGTGACCTTGGCCAGGTTCCGGTACCAGCTCTTGCGCGGGTTGACCCGCAGCTTCTCGCTAGACCTGCCGGCCAGCGTGTCCCAGGTGCATTTGACGTCCTTCGCCGTAAACGGTGTGCCATCGTGCCACTTGACACCCGTGCGCAGACGAAAAGTGAGTGCCGTCTTGTCCTCGTCCCACGACCAGCTTTCGGCGAGATCCGGCCGGATCGACTCGAAGGTATTTTGCGCAACATGTTGATCGAAGAGGACGAGGTTGTTGAAGACGGCCATCATCGGAGTGACGGCAATGCGCGTCGCCTCCTCGTGTATCGACATGCTCGCCGGGCTGTTGCCGATCGGCATACGCAAGACCCCACCCGGCTTTTGCGCCGAGGCCGGCTGCGCCGTGAACACAGCAGTGAGCAGCCCGGCCGCCATAAAATACCCTCGAAGCCCCCGCATCATCGGCGTTGCCCTCCCTGGGGGTCCGCCCGAGGCTCGATCCGCTGCCGCGGGCACGCTGCTATCGCTGAGCATAACAGGAAAGCCGGCCCGGAGGTGATCGGCACCCTGCGCGACGCCGCCTGGTGACCGGCACCTCTCCCTCAGAGCAGGGACAAAATTCGATGCAACACCGAAAATCGCCCGGACGATCGACGATAGGGCTATGCAGATCAAATAGTTAGACGCCCACGACCGGGCTCGGGCAGCAGGGAGCCGCTGCGCATTCCTGAGGGAGGCTGCAGGGAGGATTTGCGTCGCCATTCGACACCGCTTTCGATCGATCCGTTGTTGTGGAAAACACATATTATTGGTTGACAAAATAGCACATAACGGCTATAAAGTCAAGCTTCCAAGGCAGAGAGGGCAGACAGCGAGAGCGATGATCGGGTGGGCCCGGGCAGGCCGCCGCTGCACACCCGCTTCCCAAAGGGGGTAGTCCGGTAACCCCGGCGGGCGCAGCGCCAAGAGCCTTCCGGTGCTGCCGGCCGATGCGCTGAACGAGACGGTCGTCGTGAAGATCGACGGACGAAGGGGTGCGCCGCCAGCGATCAACGCACTAGCCCAGCACCTCGCCGGGCGCCTCGACGCAAACAGTAGGTATCACGCCATTATGGCAATTCTAGGATCTGGCGGCCGAGGTCGCAGCCTCACGGTGCTGGCGCAGCGGCGGGTCCTTTCAGCCCAGCGATCGCCACTATTTGTCGAGCCAGACGTCTTCGAACCGCCAGCCGTTATAGATGCTGTTGACCATGATCGTCAGGCCCTTGACCCAGGGCTGCCGGCAGGTCCCGCCGCGCGGGTAAAAGATGACTGGCCGCGCCGCATCCTCGGCCAGCCGTCGTTCGATTTCCCAGACCAGCTTTTTGCGCTTTTCCGGGTCCGGCTCCATCGATTGCCGGTCGACCAGCTTGTCGCCCTCGGGGCTGCAATAGCCGGTATAATTCCGATCCGCGCCGCATACATAGTTTTCGTAAAACTGCTGATCCGGGTCGTCGACGCCGGTCTCGGTCACATTGAGGCCAACGGTATAGTCCTTGCGCAGCAGCCTGGGATACCACTGCACCGTGTCGACCGGTTCGAGCTCCGCGTCCATATAGATCTCCCTTAGCTGGGAGAGCAGGATCACCGCGGGATCGCGATAGGCGGGTATGTTGCGGGTGGACAGCTTGACCGGAAGCCGGTTGTCGGGCCCATAGCCGAGCTTTTGCATGATCTTGCGCGCCTCGGCGCGGTTCCTCGCCAGATCGGGATCATAACCGGGCAGTGTTTTCAGCACTTCCGTCGGCATGCCCCACACGCCTTCCGGCGGCGGCAGCATGGCGCCGCCGATGTCGCCCTCGCCCTCGGTGATGATGTCGATAAAGGCCTTGCGGTCGAGGCTCAACGCCATCGCCCTCCTCAACTCGATGTTGTCGAAGGGCGGCGCCGTGGAGTTGACGATCATCGTGCGGTTGACGTTTGTCGCCGTCACCTCGCAGATCGCGTGGGGCGCCTGGCTGGCGAAATCCTTCAATGTCGGGATGGTGACCCCATAGGGCGAGGTCACGTCGAACTTGCCGGCGAAAAACGCCAGGTTGCGGGTCGCGATTTCTCTGATGATCGTGTAATCGATGCCGTCGAGATAGGGGCGGCCCGGCTTCCAATAGTCGGGGTTTCGGGTGAACTTGATCGATTCATTCGGCTTGAACTCGATGAATTTGAACGGGCCGGTGCCGATCGGATGGCTGCGCATGTCGCGCGGCGAGACATGGCAGGGATAGATCGGCGACCACCCGGAAGCCAAGAGCGCGATCAGCGAGGGTTGCGGCCGCTTCAGGCGAAAGGTGACCTGATAGTCGTCCTTCGCGGTCACTTCCTCCAGATTGGTGTACCAGGACTTGCGGGGATTGATCCGCAGCTTCTCGTTCGCCTTGCCGGTCAGCAGATCCCACGTGCATTTGACGTCCGCGGCGGTGAAGGGCTTGCCATCGTGCCATTTGACGCCCTGGCGCAGCGGGAAGGTCAATTCGGTGCCTTCCTCGTTCCACGACCAGCCCGTCGCCAGGTCCGGGACGATCGACTGCAGGCTGGTTTGCGCCACATCCTGCTTATACATGACCAGGTTGTTGAAGACATGCATCGCCGGCTGCAAGGCCGCGCGCGTCGATTCCTCGAGGATCGACATGCTCGCCGGGCTATCGAAATGCGAGAGCCTGAGAACCCCGCCTGGCTTTTGCGCGAGCGCCGGCCCACTGGTCGCCATCGCGATCAGCACCGCGGCAATGGCGCCCACGGTCCGAGACTTCCTGTTCATTCGCGCGTCTCTCCTTCTCTTCGCACAACTATTTATCGAGCCAGACGTCTTCCATGCGCCAGCCGTTGTAGATGCTGTTGGTCATCAGCGTCAGGTCCTTGACCCAGGGCTGCCAGCACGAGGCTCCGGCCGGATAGAACAGCACCGGGCGGACACCCGCCTCGGCGAGGATACGCTCGATCTGCCATACGATCTGTTTGCGCTTTTCCGGGTTGACCTCAATCGATTGCTGATTCACCAGCTTGTCGAGCTCGGGATTGCAATAACCACCGTAGTTTCGCAAGGCGCCGCACACGTAATTCTCGTAAAACATCTGATCGGGATCGTCGACGCCGCTCTCTATCGGCACCGCGCCGACGGTGTAGTCTTTGCGCGCCATCTTTGAATACCAAAGTGCCGTGTCGACGAGATCCAGCTCGGCGTCGATATAGATTTCCTTCATGTGCGAGATCATGATCACCGCATAGTCGCGCCACCCCGGAAAGTTGCGGGTCGATAGCTTGATCGCAAGCCGTTTATCCGGCCCATAGCCGAGCTTTTCCATGATCTTACGCGCTTCGGCGCGGTTCTTTTCGACATCGGGGCCGTAGCCGGGCAGCGTTTGCAATACCTCCCGCGGCATGCCCCATGCGCCGTTCGGCGGCGGCATCATGTTGCCGCCGATTGCTCCTTTCCCCTCGTTCAGGATATCGAGGAAGGCTTGGCGATCGAATGCCAGACCCATCGCCCGGCGCAACTCCGGATTGTCGAAGGGCGGAGCGGTCGGATTGACCAGCATCGTGCGCGGCACGTTGCCTGTGTTGACTTCGCACAGTGCTTGGGGCGCCTGCTCCTGGAAATCCTTTAGCGTCGGGATGCTTACGTTCAGCGGGACCATGTCGAACCGCCCGGCGACGAAGGCCAGGTTGCGTGGTCCCGCTTCGCGCATGATTGTGTATTCGATGCCGTCGAGATAAGGCCGGCCCGGCTTCCAGTAATCGGGGTTCTTTGCGACCTTGATGTATTCATTGGGCTTGAACTCGACGAATTTGAACGGCCCGGTGCCGATCGGATGGCTGCGCATCTCGCGCGCCGGCACATGGCAGGGATAGATCGGCGACCAGCCGGAGGCCAGCAGGGTCAAGAGGTAGGGCTGCGGCTGCTTGAGCTTGAAGGTGACCTCGGAATCGCCCCGGGTGCTCACCTCCGACACGTTACTGTACCAGGATTTGCGGGGGTTGACCCGCAGCTTGTCGCTGCCCGTCCCCATCAACAGCTCCCAGGTGCACTTGACATCGGCGGCGGTGAACGGCTTGCCGTCGTGCCATTTGACGCCCTGCCGCAGCGGGAAGGTCAGCTCGGTTCCGTCCTCGGTCCATGACCAGCTGGTCGCAAGATCGGGCACGACCGTCTCGAGGCTCGATTTCGCAATATGCTGGTCGTACATGACGAGGTTGTTGAAAACCCCCATCATCGGCTGCAACGCGGCGCGCGTCGATTCTTCGAGGAGCGACATGCTGGCCGGGCTGTCGAAATGCGACAGCTTGAGGACACCGTCCGGCTTTTGCGCCAGCGCACCATTGCCGAAGAGCACAGAGGCAATCAGCCCGCCAGCCGTCACACACGCCCGAAGATCACGCATCATCTACGTTTACCTCTCTGCCGATGCCGATGGTGGGTTTCGCTGCGCTCTACCCACCCTACCGCACCATCTCCGCCGAATATCGTAGAATATCGTAGGATGGGTTGAGCAACGCGAAACCCATCGGACCCATTATCGGTCGAGCCAAACGTCTTCCATGCGCCAGCCGTTGAAATGGCTGTTCGCCATCTGGGTGAACCCCTTGACCCAGGGCTGCCAGCAAGTCCCACCCTTCGCATAAAGGAGGATCGGGCGGGCGTTGTCCGCGGCGAGCTTGCGCTCGATCTCCCACAGAATGGGCTTGCGTCGATCCGGGTTGCCCTCGCGCGACTGCTGTTCGATCAGCTCGTCGACCTCGGCATTGCAATAGCCGTCCCAGTTGATGCTCGCTCCGCAGCCGTAGAACAGCTTCAGTATCGGGTCGGGGTCGGGCCCGCTGGTCTGCAGGTTGAGCGCGACGGCGAAATCCTTGCGTATAATCTTCGGAAAATATTGCGGCGTATCGATCACGTCGAGTTCGCCGTCGATGTAGACGTGCTTCAGGTGGTCGATCAAAAGCACCGCCGGGTCGCGATAGAGTTGGACATTGCGGGTGGTCACCTTGATGTCGAGGTGCTTATCGGGGCCGTAGCCGAGCTGCTGCATAATCCGGCGCCCCTCGGTGCGGTTCGCTTCGATGTCGGGACCGTAACCCGGCAGTTTCTTGACTTCATCTGGCGGCAAGCCCCACAGTCCTCCGGGCGGCGGCTGAAGGACGCCGCCGATCTGACCCTCGCCCTGGGCGATGGTGTCGACAAAGGCCTGGCGGTCGATGCTGAGCGCCATCGCGCGCCGGAAATCGGGATTATCGAAAGGTGGCTTGTGGTAGTTGACGAGCAGGTGCCGATTGATGCCCTCGCCCGAGTTCAACTCGCAGATCGCCTGCGGCATCTGGCTTTCGATGTTCTTTATTAGCGGGATCGTCAGCCCAAACAACGGAAAGGTGATGTCGAACTTCCCCGCGATAAAGGCCAGGTTCGCCGTGCCGGGATCCTTGATGATCGTGTATTCGATGCCGTCGAGATAAGGCCGGTCCTTTTTCCAGTAATCCGGGTTGCGTGTGACTTTGATGTGTTCGTTGGGCTTGAACTCGACGAATTTGAACGGGCCAGTGCCGATCGGATGCTGGCGCATCTGGCTCGGCGACACGTGGCAGGGATAGATCCCCGAAGCGTCGCCGGCGAGGGACATCGGAAAGGCCGGCTGCGGCCGCTTCAGGTGGAAGGTAACCTCCCAGTCGCCGTTGGTGGTCACCTCGGCGAGGTTGTAGAATGCCGATTTGCCCGGATTGACCCGCAATTTCTCCGGCGCGAGGTCCATCCGCAGGTCCCAGGTGCATTTGACGTCGCGGGCGGTGAACGGCTTGCCGTCGTGAAATGTGACGCCATGGCGCAGCTGGAAGGTCAGCTCGGTCCCCTCCTCGTTCCATTCCCAGCTGGTCGCCAGATCGGGCACGATCGAGGAGAGGCTGTTTTGCGGCACATGCTGGTCGTACATGATCAAGTTGTTGAACACCCCCATCATCGGCCCCCTGGCAAAGACCGTCGCCTCCTCCTGGATCGATAACCCTCCCGGGCTGTCGGGGTCGTAAGTCTTCAAAACGCCGCCTTGTTTCTGGGCAAGTGCCGCCCCGCCGATCGATATTGCGATCACCAATGCGCTGCCCGTCGCCGCGGCACTGAGCTTCATGTCAGTTGTCTCCCTTTTTCGCATTTACTTGTCGAGCCAGACGTCTTCCATGCGCCAGCCGTTGAAGGGGCTGTTGGCCATCAGGGTCAGCCCCTGGACATAGGGCTGCCGGCACGTCCCCCCGTTGCGGTAAAAGATGATCGGGCGGGCATCGTCTGCCGCCAGCTCGCGCTCGATCTCCCACAGCACGGCCTTGCGGCGATCGGCGTCGGCCTCCCGCGACTGCCGCTCGATCAGCTCATCGACTTTGCCGTTGCAATAACGGCTCCAGTTCAGGCTCGCGCCGCAGCCGTAAAACCCATGGAGAATGGGGTCGGGGTCCGGCCCGCTGGTCTGCAGGTTGAGCGCGACGCTGTAGTCGCCGCGCAGGATCTTGGGATAATATTGCGCGGTCTCGACCAGTTCGAGCTCGCCGTCGATATAGACCTGCTTTAATTGATCGGTCAACAGCACTGCCGGGTCGCGATAGATCGCCCATTCCTGCGAGGTCACCTTGATCGACAGATGGCGGTTCGGACCGTAGCCGAGATCCTCCATGAGCTGGCGCGCCTGAGCACGGTTGTTCTGTACGTCGGGGTCATAGCCGGGGAGCGGCTTCACCATCTCGAGCGGCATTCCCCATAGGCCTTCGGGGGGCGGCTGCAATACGCCGCCGATCCGGCCTTGTCCTTGGCCGATGATGTCGACAAACGCCTGGCGGTCGATCGACAGCGACATTGCGCGCCGCAGCTCCGGTTTGTCGAAAGGCGGCTTCTCGCGGTTGATCAGCAGATGGCGGTTGACGTTGCCGGGCGTCCACGTGCAGATCGCCTGCGGCACCCGGCTCTGGATGTCCGCCATCAGGGGGGCCGTCAGCTGGCCGGGACGGGTCATGTCGAATTTTCCGGCAATGAAGGCCAGGGCCGCCGTCGCCGGGTCGGGCATGACAGTATGCTCAATGCCGTCGAGATAAGGCCGCTCCGTTTTCCAGTAATCCGGATTACGGGTAACTTTGACGTATTCCTTCGGCTCGAATTCCACAAGCTTGAACGGGCCGGTGCCGATCGGATGCTGACGCATGTCGTGCGGCGAGACGTGGCAGGGAAAGATGACCGAAAAGCCGCTGGCGAGCAGCATCGGAAACGCCGGCTGCGGCCGCTTGAGGTGGAAGGTGACCTCCCAATCGCCGTTTGTGGTCACCGACGCCAGGTTGTAGTACCAGGATTTGCGCGGGTTGATGCGCAGCTTCTCAGGACCGGTGTCCATCAGCAGGTCCCAGGTGCATTTGACGTCCTGCGCGGTGAAGGGCTTTCCGTCATGCCATCTCACACCCTGCCGCAGCTGGAAGGTCAGACCGGTGCCTTCCTCGTCCCATAACCAGCTCGTCGCCAAGTCGGGAACGATCGATTGCAGGCTGTTCTCCGCCACATGCTGGTCGAACATGACGAGATTGTTGAACATCCCCATGATCGGCAATTCGGCGTTGGCGAACTCCTCGAGCATCGAAAGGCTCGCAATGCTCTCGGGGTTGTAGATTCGCAGTGTGCCGCCGCGCTTTTGTGCCGACGCCGTACCAGCGGCCCAGATCGCGACCAGCAGCGCACTAACGGCGACGGCGGCAATACGCAGCTTGAACCTCATTGGTTCCTCGCCTCATTTGTCGAGCCAGATGTCTTCGCGGCGATTGCCGCTGGTGATACTGTTGACCATCATCGTCAGCCCCTTGACGTAGGGCTGCCAACAGGTCCCGCCGCGGGAGTAGAAGATGATCGGCCGCGCGCCATCCTCCGCCATCTTCTTTTCGATCGCCCAGACCAGCTGCTTGCGCCGGGACTCGTCGGCCTCGATCGACTGCTGCTCGATCAGCTGGTCCACCTCGGGACTGCAATAACCGTTATAATTCAGGTCGCCCTCGCAGCCGTATAGCAGGTAGAGGTTCTGGTCGGGGTCGGGCCCGCTTCCCGCGAGGTTGAGACCGACGCTGTAGTCCTTGCGCATGACCTTGGGTAGCCAGTTGGTCGTGTCGATCGTCTCCAGCACGCCGTCGATGTAAACCTCCTTCAGATGGTCGATCAGAATCACCGCCGGATCGCGGAAGTATGGCAGGTCGCGCGTCGTCACCTTGATCTGCAGCCGGTTATTGGGGCCGTAACCGAGCCGCTCCATGATCTGGCGGGCTTGCGTCCGGTTCTTTTGCACATCGGGATCATAGCCCGGCAGCGTCTTCAGTAGATCCGGCGGCATGCCCCAGATCCCGCCGGGTGCCGGCTGCATGGCGCCGCCGATCTCGCCCTGTCCTTCGCTGATGATGTCTATGAACGCCTGGCGGTCGAGGCTCAGCGCCATTGCCCGCCGCAAATCGGGGTTGTCGAAGGGCGGCTTGTCGCGGTTGACGATCAGGTTGCGGTTGACGCTGCCCGGCGACGGCTCGCAGATCGCTTCTGGCATCTGGCTTTCGATGTTCTTCCTGAGCGCGACCGTGAGGCCATAGGGGAAAGTCATGTCGAACTTCCCGGCGGTGAACGCCAGTGTCGCGGTCGACAGGTTCTTTATGATGGTATATTCAATGCCGTCGAGATAAGGCCGGCCGGGTTTCCAATAATCCGCGTTCCGCGTCACCTTGATATACTCGTTCGGCTTGAATTCGACAAATTTGAACGGGCCGGTGCCGATCGGATGGCTGCGCATGTCGCGGGCCGGCACATGGCAGGGGTAGACCGGGGCATACCCCGAGGCGAGCGTCGTCAAAAACGCCGGTTGCGGCCGCTTCAGGTGAAAGGTGACCTCGTCATCGCCGTTCGTCGTCACCTCCTCGAGGTTCCGGTACCAGGATTTTCGGGGATTGACGCGCAGCTTCTCGCTCGACTTGCCGCTGATCAGGTCCCATGTGCATTTCACGTCCTGGGCCGTGAACGGCTTGCCGTCGTGCCAGTTGACGCCTTGGCGCAATGGGAACGTCAGTTCGGTCCCGTCCTCGTTCCACGACCAGCCGGTCGCCAGATCCGGCACGATCGATTGAAGACTGTTCTGCTTCACATGCTGGTCGTACATGACCAGGTTGTTGAACACGCCCATCATCGGCCCTTGGGCAAAGACCGTCCCTTCTTCCAAGATCGACATGCTCGCCGGGCTGTCGGGGGTGTACATCTTCAGGACGCCGCCCTGCTTTTGGGCGGCCGCCGGGCCGGCTGCCGACATCACAACCAGCAGCGCACCTGCCCCAATGGCGGTAAACAGATTGGGTGTCATATCCGTTGCCTCCTGTTCTCCCTCGCTCGCAGACACGTCCCTTGCCGGCGGATTTATTTCTCGAGCCAGACGTCTTCCATGCGCCAGTAGTTGTAGATGCTGTTGACCATGACCGTCAGACCCTTGAACTTGGGGTCCCAGCAGATGCCGCCACGGTTGAAAAAGATGAGCGGCTTGGCGTCGTCCTCTGTCAGGCGGCGCTCGATTTCCCAAACGAGCCGCTTGCGCTTTTCCTGGTCCGCTTCGATTGATTGCTGCTCGATCAATTTGTCGATCTCGGGGTTGCAATAGCCGTTGTAGTTGCCGACCCCGCCGCAGGCATAGTTCTCAAAGAGCATTGCGTCAGGGTCGTCGGTGAACGTGCCGGTCAGATTGAGCGCGACGGCGTAGTCCTTGCGCTGAACCTTGGGATACCACTGAGCAGTGTCTATCGTTTCGAGCTCGCCCTCGACGTAGATCTCCTTCAGCTGGTCGATCAGGATCACCGCCGGGTCGCGATAGGGCGGCACGTCGCGGGTGGTGACCTTGATGTTCATCCGCTTGTCGGGCCCGTAGCCGAGCTTCTTCATGATCTCGCGGGCCTTCTCGCGGTTGGCCGCCACATCCGGCCCGTAGCCGGGCAGCTTTTCGAGCATCTCCAGTGGCACGCCCCACTGGCCGCCGGGCGGGGGCTGCATCGCCGCGGCGCGGAGCCCCTGCCCGTCCGTCAGGATGTCGATAAACGCCTGGCGGTCGAGCACCAGAGACATTGCGCGGCGCAGCTCGGGATTATTGAACGGCGGCTTTTCGCGGTTGATGATCAGATTGGTGCTGACGCTGCCGGGCGGCATCTCGCATACCGCGTCGGGCCGCTGCTTCTGCAGATCGCGGGTCAATGGTATCGTCAGCGTGCCGGCGAAGGTCAACTCGTACTTGCCGGCGACAAAGGCGAGGATCGCGGTCGAGCGGTTGCGCAAGATCGTGTACTCGATCGCGTCGAGATGAGGCACGCCCGGCTTCCAATAATCCGGGTTCTTCGCCACCTTGATGAACTCGTTGGGCCTGAACTCGACGAATTTGAACGGGCCGGTGCCGATTGGATGCTGACGCATCTGCGCCGGCGAGACGTGGCACGGATAGACCGGCGACATGCCCGTGGCGAGCAGTGCGATAAACGCGGGCTGCGGCCGTTTCAGCACGAAGCTCACCTCGTAGTCGCCGTTGGGGACGACCTCAGCGAGGTTGGTGTACCAGGCCTTGCGAGGGTTGACGCGCAGCCGCTCCGCACTCTTGCCCTGAACCAGATCCCAGGTGCACTTGACGTCGGCGGCGGTGAACGGCTTGCCGTCGTGCCATTTGACGCCTTGACGCAGATGGAAGACCAGCCTCGTGCCGTCCTCGTCCCAGGTCCAGTCGGTAGCCAGTTCGGGTACGATGGCAGAGAGGCTGTTCTGCTTCACATGCTGGTCGAACAACACGAGGTTGTTCATCACCGCCATCATCGGCCGCTCGGCCACCACGGTCGTCTCCTCGTGGATCGACATGCTGGCCGGGCTATCAATAATGTATTGCCCGAGGACGCCACCCTGCGTCTGGGCGAGCGCCGCCGGCACTGCGGAGACTGCGATCAGCAACCCGGCGATCGCCGCGGCACGAAGGTTGAGCATCATCCCCTTCCTCCCTTTGATTGTTCCTCATGGATCGACATGCTCGCCGGACTATCGAGCATGTGGCTCCGCAAGATGCTACCCGGCTTCTGCGCGAGCGCCGCCGGTGCGGCGGAAAGTGCGATCACGAACCAGGCCGCCGCGAAGCTGCCAAGATGTCGCGTCATTTCCGTTTCCTTCCCTCGGTGGTCGCGGGTTTGCCGCGTCGTCTTTGTAACGATCGCAGCGAGCGCCGCTTGCCCCGATCGCCTATTTGTCGAGCCAGGCGTCCTCGAGCCGCCAGCCATTGTAGTTGCCGTTGACCATCATCGTGTGCCCCTTGAAATAGGGCTGCCAGCACGCCGCTGACATCGGATAGAAGATCGTGGGACGGGCCGCGTCCTCCGCCAGCTTGCGCTCGATTTCCCAGACGATCTGTTTGCGCTTGGCGCTATCGGGCTCGCTCGATTGCTGATCGATCAGCTTATCCACCTCCGCGCTGCAGTAGCCGGTGTAGTTGCGATCGGCGCCGCAGGAAAAATTCTCGTAGAACTGCTGGTCGGGGTCATCGAGCCCGTTCTCGCTGACGGTGACGCCGACGGCATAATCTTTGCGCATGACTGTCGGGTACCATTGGGTGGTGTCGAGCGTTTTGAGGGTGCCGTCGATCCAGATCTCCTTCAACTGGTCGATCAGCAGTACCGCGGGATCGCGATAAGCCGGCGTGTCGCGGGTCGACACGGTTACCGCGAGGCGCTTGTCCGGCCCGTAGCCGAGCTTCTTCATGATCTCGCGCGCCTCGGCGCGGTTCTTGGTGACATCCGAGCCGTAGCCCGGAAGGGTCTCTAATACCTCACGCGGCATCCCCCAGCTGCCCGCCGGCGGCGGCATCATGGCGCCGCCGATCTCGCCCTGCCCGTCGCCGAGAATGTCGATAGAGGCGCGGCGATCGAGCGTCAGCGCCATCGCCCGCCGCAACTCTGCATTGTCAAAGGGCGGCTTGGTGCGGTTGACGAGCATTTGCCGGGGAATGTTCCATGGTACCACCGTGCATTCCGCGTTCGGCGCCTGTTCCTTGAGCTGCTTCATCAACGGGATCGACATGTATCCCTGCTGGGTGCGATCGAACTTTCCGGCGGCGAAGGCCAGGATCGAGGTGCCCGGGTTGGAAACAAAAGTGTACTCGACCGCATCGAGATAAGGCCGCCCAGGCTTCCAGTAATCGGGGTTGCGGACGACCCTGATCGTTTCATTGGGCTTGAACTCGACAAATTTGAACGGGCCCGTGCCGATCGGATGGGTGCGCATCTCGCGCGGCGAGACGTGGCAGGGGTAGACCGGCGACCAGCCCGAAGCGAGCAACGCTATGAAAGAGATTTGCGGCCGCTGGAGGCGAAACGTGACCTCGAGGTCGCCATTTGGGGTCACTTCCTCGAGGTTGCGGTACCAGGATTTGCGCGGGTTGACGCGCAGCTTTTCGGCCGATTTGCCGGCGATCAGGTCCCAGGTGCATTTGACGTCGGCGGCGGTGAACGACTTGCCGTCATGCCATTTGACGCCAGGTCGCAATTTGAAGGTCAGCTCCTTGCCGTCCTCGCTCCACGACCAGCTCGTAGCCAGATCCGGGACGATCGAGCCGAGACTGTTCTGCGGCACATGCTGGTCGAACATCACCAGATTGTTGAACACGCCCATTATCGGACCGAGAGCGACGATCGTCGATTCCTCGTGGAGCGACACGCTGGCGAGGCTGGTGCCCAATGGTATTCTGAGGACGCCGCCGGGCTTTTGCGCTAGAGCCGGGTCGCATATCGATAGGACCGCCAGCGCGCCGCACGCTAGCGCTGCGCGAAATTTCAGATTCACTTTTCTTCCCTCTCGCTTGTTGGCGCCGCCAATTACTTGTCGAGCCAGACGTCTTCCATCCGATAGCCGTTGTAGATGCTATTGACCATGGTCACGAGCCCCTTGACATAAGGCTGGGTGCACGTCCCGCCGCGAGGATAGAAAATGATCGGCCGGGCCTGCTCCTCGGCCAGCTTTCTTTCGATCTGCCACACCAGCTGCTTGCGCTTTTCCCGGTTGGCCTCGGCCGATTGTTGGTCAATCAGCTTGTCGACTTCCGGATTGCAGTAGCCGGTGTAGTTCCGCACCGCTCCGCACACGAAATTCTCGTAGAATTGCTGGTCGGGATCATCCACGCCGCTCTCGGTTCCATTGATCGCGATCGTGTAGTCCTTGCGGTAGATCTTGGGGAACCAGTTCGCGGTCTCGACTGGCTCCAACACGGCGTCGATATAGATCTCCCTGACCTGGTCTATCAGGATCACCGCCGGCTGGCGGTAGGTACCGATATTGCGCGAGGACAAGGTGACGCCGAGCCGGTTGCTCGGGCCGTAGCCAAGTTTCTCCATGATCTTGCGCGCTTCGGCGCGGTTCTTTGCGACGTCGGGATCGTAGCCCGGCAATGTTGCCAGTATCTCCGGAGGCATCCCCCACAAGCCTTCGGGCGGCGGCAACATCGTTGCGCCGATGTCTCCCTTGCCTTGCTGGATAATGTCGATGAACGCCTGGCGGTCGATGCTGAGCGCCACTGCCCGTCGCAGCTCCGGCTTGTCGAACGGCGGCTTTCCCGGGTTGAGGATCAGATTGCGGCTGACATTGGTCGACGTCATCTCACAGATCGCCTGCGGCGCCTGGCTCTTGACGTCCCCCAGCAACGGAACCGTCGTTCCGTAAGGCGAAGAGATATCGAACGTGCCGGCGATAAAACTCAGATTGCGCAAGTTGGCATCCGGCATGATGTGCCATTCGATGGCGTCCAGATAAGGCCGACCGGGTTTCCAGTAATCCGGGTTTCGCGCCGTCTTGACCACCTCGTTCGGCTTGAACTCGACAAATTTGAACGGGCCGGTGCCGATCGGACGGGTGCGCATCTCGCGCGGCGAGACATGGCAGGGGTAGACCGGGGACCACCCTGACGCCAGCAGCGAAAGCAATGCCGGCTGCGGCCGCTTCAGATGAAAGGTGACCTCGTAGTCGCCGTTTGTCGCCACCCGGTCGAGGTTCGAGTACCAGGTCTGGCGCGGGTTGACGCGGAGCTTTTCGCTGCCGGTGCCCAACAGTAGGTCCCAGGTGCATTTGACGTCCTTGGCAGTGAACGGCTTGCCGTCGTGCCATTTGACGCCCTGGCGCAACGGAAACGTCAGCTCCTTGCCGTCCTCGCTCCACGACCAGCCCGTGGCGAGATCGGGGATGATCGAGTCCGGGCTGTTCTGCGCCACGTGCTGGTCGTACATGACGAGGTTGTTGAACACCCCCATCATCGGCCGCAATGCGGCACCGGTCGCTTCCTCATGCAGCGACATGCTCGCCGGATTGTCGAAAAACGAGATCTTGAGCGTGCCCCCGGCCTTTTGGGCGAAGGCTCCATCAGCGGAGCAGAGCGCGATCAGTAGCCCACCCGCGATCGCTACTGCACGCAGGTTCCCCATCATCGGCTCTTCCTCCCGTTGGTCTGTCTGGCGCCAGCCTGCTGAGCGGGCAGGCTATCACGCCCGCAGCAAACCGGGATACGAGAAGATCGGCGGGGGCCATGCCGACCCCCACCGATGCCAATCGGGCGCTACCCGGGTCCGAGTGTTAGCGGTCGAGCCCGCGGGATCGCGGTAAACTCGCGCCTCCCTGAGAGCAGGGAGAAAATTCGAAGCGAGGCGAAAAATCACCCGACCGATCGGCCATAAGGCCATCCAGATCAAATGGTTACACGCCCGAACCACGGCTCGGGCAGCAGGGAGCCGATTGCCGCTTCTGAGGGAGGCTGCAGGGAGGATTTGCATGGGCATGTCGTACCGCTCTCGGATGGATCTGTTGTTGTGATAAACACACATTATTGGTTGACAAAATAGCACACCCGAGCTATAAAGTCAAGATCCCGAGGCGGTGCTTAGATCTACGGCGGGTGGCGTGGCCGCCTCCGCAGATGCCGAGCGGCGTTACCGGACCGGATACCCACCGCTATTGGTCGAGCCAGAGGTCCTCGAAGCGCGAGCCGTTGTAGACGCTGTTAACCATGAACGTCAGCCCCTTCAGCCGCGGCTGCCGGCAGTTCGCGGCACGCTGGTAAAAGATGATCGGCCGAGCATCGTCCTCCGCCAGTTTCCTTTCGATCTCCCACACCAGCTTTTTCCGTTTGCCTGCGTCGGATTCCGCCGATTGTTGATCGATCAGCCGGTCAAGCTCAGGGTTGCAGTGGCCGGTATAGTTACGTTCCGCACCGCACACATAGTTCTCGTAAAATAGCGTGTCAGGATCGTCGACGCCGCTCTCGGTAATATTGAGACCGACAGTGTAGTCCTTGCGCATGATCTTGGGATACCATTGCGTGGTATCGATGGTTTCTAGCACCCCGTCGATATAGATATGCTTCAATTGGTCGATCAGGATGACCGCCGGATCGCGATACCCGGAGAGGTTGCGCGTCGACACCGTGACCGCCAGCCGTTTGTCGGGCCCATAGCCGAGCTTCTCCATGATCTTGCGCGCAGCAGCACGATTTTTCTGCACGTCAGGGTCGTAGCCCGGCAATGTTTCCAGTATTTCCGGCGGCATGCCCCATATCCCCTCGGGGGGCGGCAGCATGGCACCGCCGATGACGCCCTGCCCTTCGGCGAGGATGTCGATAAACGCCTTGCGGTCCAAGGTTAGCGCCATCGCCCGCCGCATGTCGGCATTGTCGAAGGGCGGCGCCGCCGGGTTGACGATCAGATTGCGGCTGGTATTTCCTACCACCAGGTCGCAGATCGCCTGCGGCGCCTGGCTCTTGACGTCCTTCAATTGCGGGATCGTCACGGTATAAACCAGATCTACCTTGCCGGCGACAAATGCGAGGTTTCGCGTCGACACGTCTTTTATGATCGTCCATTCGATGCCGTCGAGATAAGGCCGGCCCTCTTTCGAGTAATCCGGGTTCCTCGTCACCCGGATCACCTCGTTCGACTTGAACTCGACGAGTTTGAACGGGCCGGTGCCGATCGGGCGGGTCCGCATGTCGCGCGGCGAGACATGGCAGGGATAAACCGGTGACCAGCCGGATGCCAATAGCGCGAGAAACGCCGGCTGCGGGCGCTTTAGACGGAAGGTGACCTCGTAGTCGCCATTGGTGGTCACCTCCTCGAGGTTGTTGTACCACGACTTGCGGGGATTGAGGCGAAGCTTCTCGCTCGCCTTGCCGCTGAGCAGATCCCAGGTGCATTTGACGTCCGCCGCGGTGAAGGGCTTACCATCGTGCCATTTGACGCCTTGCCGGAGCGGAAAGGTCAGCTCCGTTCCTTCCTCGTTCCAGGCCCAACTGGCAGCGAGGTCAGGGACGATCGATCTCATGCTGTTTTGCGGCACGTCCTGCTTATACATGACAAGGTTGTTAAACACCCCCATCATCGGCCGATTGACCGCGGCGGTCGATTCCTCGTGCATCGACATGCTCGCCGGGCTGTCGAAATGGCCGATTTTCAGAGTGCCACCTTGCTTTTGCGCCGATGCTGTCCCTTGGGATAGCAGCAACAGCGCGCTCGCTAACACGAGCGCGCGACCATCGCGCCTCACCATCACCTGCCTCCTGTTCATAACGCGGGCCGATGCGGCCTGCGATTGCCCCTGCCGGCCCGTTTCCCGGGCTCATGCGAAGCGGCAACGTCAGAAAACTATCCCATTTCGCGCGACCGGTACATCTTCTCATTTGGCAAAGGCGGTCCCGGCGGCAGCGACTCGCGGCTCGGATCGGTTAGTACGACGCCGCCGACACCTGCAGGGATGACTCAACGTTCTCGATCCGCCAGCTATTGAGGCGCTGCGCGGCTATTGGCCATGATGGTCAGCCGCTTTTTCCGCGGCAGCCAGCAGGCCCGCCGCAGCGCGATCGCGTGGAGCGGGAGGGGGGCGGGTCTAATCACCGCCGCCCGTAGGAGACGCGCTATTTGTCGAGCCAGAGGTCCTCGTAGCGGTAGCCGTTGTAGATGCTGTTGACCATCATGGTCATCCCCTTCACCTGGGGGTGCCGGCAAGTCGCCTGCCGGGGGTAAAAGATCACCGGCCGGGCGCCATCCTGCGCCAACCGCTTTTCGATTTCCCATACCAGCTGCCGGCGCTTCTCCCTGTCGGATTCGGCCGATTGCTGGTCGACCAGCTTGTCGAGCTCAGGACTACAGTAGCCCGTGTAGTTGCGCTCCGACCCGCAGACATAGTTCTCGTAGAATTGCTGGTCGGGGTCGTCGACAGCGGTCTCGCTGACGTTGAGGCCGACAGTAAAATCTTTACGCATGATCCGGGGATACCACTGCGTGGTGTCGACGGGTTCGAGCACGCCGTCGATATAGATTTCCTTCAATTGGTCGATAAGGATCACCGCCGCATCGCGATACGGGGGAATGTTGCGCGTCGACACCGTGACCGCGATCCGCTTGTCCGGCCCGTAGCCCAGTTTCTGCATGATATTGCGGGCCTCGGCGCGGTTCTTCGCGACGTCGGGATCATAGCCGGGCAGTGCCTTGAGCATCTCCGGCGGCATGCTCCAGACCCCTTCGGGGGCCGGCAACATGGTCCCACCGACCTCCCCCTGCCCCTCGGCAATGATGTCGATAAAGGCTTTGCGGTCCAGGGTGAGAGACATTGCGCGCCGAAGATCGATATTGTCGAAGGGCGGCTTGTCCCGGTTGATGATCAGGGTGCGGTTGACGTTTGTCGGCGCCACCTCACAGATTGCCTGCGGCGCCTGACTCCTTATGTCTTTCAGGATCGGGATGGTCACCCCATGGGGTGAGTACATATCCTGTTTGCCGGCGATAAAGGAGAGGTTGCGCGTCGCCACGTCTCTGATGATCGTCCATTCGATGCCGTCGAGATAAGGCCGGCCCTCTTTCCAGTAATCCGGATTTTTGGTGACGCGGATCACCTCGTTCGGCTTGAATTCGACAAATTTGAAGGGGCCAGTACCGATTGGGCGGCTGCGCATATCGCGCGGCGGTACGTGGCAAGGATAGATCGGCGCCCAGCCGGAAGCCAGCAGCGCAAGCAATGCCGGCTGCGGCCGCTTCAGGCGGAAAGTGACCTCGTAGTCGCCGTTCGCGGTCACCTCCTCGACGTTGCCGTACCAGGATTTGCGCGGATTGATGCGCAGCTTTTCGCTCGCCTTGCCGCTCAGCAGGTCCCAGGTGCATTTGACATCTTGGGCGGTGAAGGGCTTGCCGTCATGCCATTTGACGCCGTGGCGCAACGGGAAAATCAGCTGGGTACCCTCTTCGTTCGTAGACCAGCTGGTGGCCAGATCCGGTACGATCGACCGCATGCTGTTTTGCGGGACGTGCTGATCGTACATGACGAGGTTATTGAAGACCCCCATCATCGGCCGGATTGCCGCGGTCGTCGATTCCTCGAGCAGCGACATGCTCGCCGGGCTGTCGAAATGGGAGATCTTGAGAACACCACCTGCCTTTTGTGCGACAGCCGCGTCGGTGGCAAATAACCCAAACGACAACGAACCCGCCGCCGCAAGCACGCGCAGACCTCGCTTCATCCCTCGACCTCCCTTCCTGTTCAATGACACGAGCGCGGGGCCCGTTGCCGACAGCGTCAGGAGGCTACCACGAATTGAAAGACGGGGTAACCGGCAATCTCGGCGGGCGCAGCGCACGCCCGCCGCTTTTGCGCAGTCCAGGGAAAAGCGCTAGTTGTCGAGCCAGAGATCCTCGAAGCGGTGGCCGTTGTAGACGCTGTTGACCATGACCGTCATGCCCTTGAGCCGCGGCTGCCAGCAATGCGCCGCGCGGGGATAGAAGAGGGTCGGTCTGGCATCGTCCTCGGCCAATTTCTTTTCGATGTTCCACACCATCCGCTTGCGCTTCTCGACATTGCTCTCCATCGATTGGTTGTCGACCATCTTGTCGACCTCAGGACTGCAATACCCCGTGTAATTTCGCTGCGTGGCGCAGACATAGTTCTCGTAAAAGACCGGATCGGGATCGTCGACGGCGGTCTCGGTGACGTTGACGCCGACCTTGTAGTCTCTGCGCATGATTTTCGGATACCACTGGGTGGTGTCGAGCGTCTCGAGCTGGGTGTCGAAATAAATCTCTTTCAGCTGATCCATCACGATCACCGCCGGATCGCGATATCCGGCGACGTTGCGCGTCGACACCGTGATCGCCAAGCGCTTGTCGGGCCCGTAGCCGAGCTTCTCCATGATCTTGCGCGCTTGCGCGCGGTTCGTCTGGATGTCGGGGTCATACCCCGGTAACGTGCTGAGCATGTCGGCCGGCATCCCCCAGAGCCCGCTCGGCGCCGGCTGCATCGCCCCGCCGATCTCGCCCTCGCCTGCGGTGATGATGTCGATAAACGACTTGCGGTCGAGGCTGAGCGACATCGCCCGACGCAGATCGGCATTGTCGAAGGGTGGCGCCTCCCGGTTGACGAGCAGACTACGACCGACATTGGCGGAGAATATTTGGCAGACCGCCTGCGGCGCCTGGTTCTTGACGTCCTTCAATTGCGGCATCGTCACGCCGGGATAAAAATCCGATTTCCCCGAGATGAAGGTCAAGAGGCGAGTCGAGACGTCTTTTATGATCGGGTAATCGATGCCGTCGAGATAAGGCTTGCCCGGTTTCCAGTAATCCGGGTTTTTGGCGACACGGATGACCTGGTTGGGCTCGAACTCGACGAACTTGAACGGGCCGGTGCCGATCGGCCGGGTACGCATGTCGCGCGGCGACACGTGGCAGGGATAGATTGGTGTCCAGCCGGTGGCGAGCAATGCCAGAAACGCGGGCTGTGGGCGTTTGAGGTGAAAGGTGACCTCGTAGTCGCCGTCGGAACTCACTTTTTCGAGGTTGTCCCACCAGGATTTGCGCGGATTGATGCGGAGCTTTTCCGCCGACTTTCCGGTCAGCAGATCCAAGGTGCATTTGACGTCATTGGCGGTGAAGGGTCTGCCGTCGTGCCATTTCACCCCTTGACGCAAAGGCAGCGTCAGCTCGGTGCCCTCCTCGTTCCACGACCAGCTGGTGGCGAGATCGGGGACGATCGATTTCGGGCTGTTCTGCGGCACATTTTGGTCGTACATAACGAGGTTGTTGAACACACTCATCATCGGCCGGTTCACCGCGTTGGTCGATTCCTCGAGCATCGAGATGCTCGCCGGACTGTCGAAATGACCAATGGTGAATATGCCGCCTTGTTTTTGGGCTAGGGCGGGCGGCGTCGCGGCCATAGCGAGCAAAAACGGACCCGCTGCCGCGAATCCGCAAAGATTGCGCTTCATTCCCAGATACCTCCTGTTCAGCACGCGGGCTCAAAACCCGCCGCTCCATCCTTGCCGGCCCGTTTGCCGAGCTTTCATGCAGGATGCAGCACCCGCGAGATTATCACCTACCGGATAAGAGGAACAGGGAGTATCGACGGTCGATCGCAGCGCTGCTGGTCCGTCGTGTCGGAACCGGCTAATTGTCGAGCCAGACGTCTTCCATGCGCCAACCATTGAAGATGCTGTTGTCCGCGATTGTCAGCCCCTTCACGTAAGGCTGCCAGCAGGTGGCACCGCGCCCGTAGAAGATGATCGGCCGGGCGCCGTCTTCCGCCAATTTCCGTTCGATCTCCCAGACCAGCTTCTTGCGTTTCTGGGCGTCGGATTCCGCTGATTGCTGGTCGACCAGCTTGTCGACCTCGGGATTGCAATAGCCGTTATAGTTGGCTTCCGCACCGCACACGTAGTTCGCGTAAAAGGTCGGGTCGGGGTCGTCGACAAAGCCGGGCGTGAGGTTGAGGCCGACGGTGAAGTCCCTGCGCATGATCTTGGGGAACCAGTTCGTTGTGTCGATCGTTTCGAGCTCGCCGTCGATATAGACATCCTTCAGCTGGTCGATCAGGATTATCGCCGGATCCCGATAGGGTGGAATGTCGCGGCTCGACAGCTTGACCTTGAACCGCTTGTCAGGGCCATAGCCGAGCTTCTGCATGATCTGCCGGGCTTCTCGGCGGTTTTTCTGCACATCGGGGTCGTAGCCCGGCAGCGTCTCGAGGACCTCCCGCGGCATCCCCCACGATCCCGCCGGCGGCGGCTGCAGCACCCCGCCGATATTGCCCTGCCCTTCGGTCAGGATGTCGATGAACGCCTTGCGGTCGAGACTCAATGCCATCGCCCGGCGCAAGTCGGCGTTGTCGAACGGCGGCACGTCCCGGTTGATGATCAGATTTACACTGACGCTGCCTTGCGGCAATTCGCAGACCGCCGCCGGCACCTGGCTCTTCACGTCCCTCATCAGCGGGACCGTCACCGTGCCGGCGAAAGTCAAATCGTACTTCCCGGCGGCAAAGGCCAAGATTGCGGTCGACCGGTTTTTTGCCATTGTGTACTCGACGCCGTCGAGATAGGGCCGGCCCGGTTTCCAGTAGTCCCGGTTCCGCGTCACCTTGATGTACTCGTTGGGCTTGAACTCGACGAATTTGAACGGGCCGGTGCCGATCGGATGGCTGCGCATGTCACGCGGCGACACGTGACAAGGATAGACCGGGGACAAGGCGGCTGCAAGGACTGCAATAAAGGCCGGTTGCGGCCGCTTCAGATGGAAGGTGACCTCGTAATCGCCGTTGATGGTGACCTCCTCGAGGTTGCGGTACCAGGGCTTTCGCGGATTGACGCGAAGCTTCTCGGTCGACTTGCTGAGGAGCAGGTCCCAGGGCACCGTCAACTTGTGGCACCGGCTTGCGTCGGCACACCAGGATGGGTAGTCGGGTGGGATGACAACGCTCGCTCGCCTGCGCTATACCGGTTATCGGTTTCCGGCCGAGATTATCAGCCATGCCGTATGGCTGTATTTCCGCTTCCCGCTGGGTCTCCGCATGGTCGAGGAGTTGCTCGCCGCCCGCGGCATCATCGTCAGCCACGAAACCGTGCGGC
>Ga0210407_10001291_pt1 | contig 24002 bp, 18 predicted proteins | sample IncBWC27MmetaG_FD_150860 | JGI IMG/M metagenome (GOLD analysis project Ga0210407, IMG submission 150860) | Forest soil microbial communities from Barre Woods Harvard Forest LTER site, Petersham, Massachusetts, United States - Inc-BW-C-27-M | ecosystem: Environmental > Terrestrial > Soil >... | reverse complement strand
CTGCCCGCGCAAATCTTCTTTTATGTTGGGGGAGTCGTTTCGGCAGTGCTGCTCTCACACCGTCTCTTCCTGTTGCCGGCATTCGGTCCGCTGATCTACAACGTCTTCATTATCGCCGGTGGAGTTGTGGCCGGGCGCCAGATGGGAATCGCGTCTCTAGCCTTCGGCGCCCTCGCCGGCAGCATTGCCGGACCCTTTCTGATCAACGCGATCGGAGCCGCCAAAATCGGCACCGGATACCGCCCCTCGTTCGATGTGAAGAATCCGGCGTTCCGCGAGTGGGTGCGGCTCTCCATCCCGCTGATGCTCGGCGTCTCGCTTGTCACCGCCGACGACTGGATCCTCCGTTACTTCGCCTCAAGCGGCATCGGCGACATCGCCCGGCTCAACTATGCCAAGCGACTCTTCGCCGTTCCCATCGCCATTCTCGGACAAGCCACCGGCCAGGCGTCGCTGCCCTTTTTTTCGCGCCTGTTCGGAGAAAAAAAGTTCGCCGAGTTCGCCGCCACCGTGAATGCTTCGGTCTATCGCATCACGGCGGCGTCCCTGCTGATCACCGGATGGATGATGGCGATTGCCGTGCCGCTCATCGACCTCGTCTATCGCCGCGGCCACTTCACCTTCGCGGATTCCGAATCCACCGCGCTCTACTTTTTCTGGTTTTCGCTCTCGCTGGCTTTGTGGTCCAGTCAGGCGCTTTACGCCCGCGCGTTCTATGCCTCTGGCAATACGCTCACTCCGATGATCGCCACCAGCCTCATCACTCTCGCTTCTCTACCCATCTACGCGCTGTTCTTTCGAACACTGTCAGTCACCGGCCTAGCCATCGCATCGGATGTTGGCATCGCCGCCAACGCCCTAGCCATCGCCCTGCTCCTGCACCTTCGCGGCATGGTGTTGCTTGGCGGCATGAACTGGAAAGAGCTAGGAAAGGCTGCACTGGTGGGCGCCGTATCCGGCGGATTGAGCTATGCGGTCATGCGCACGATATCGCTCGATGGCAGCCGCCGCGCCGATCTCCTCGCCCTCGCGCTCGCGACCGTAACCTGGGCTGCAGCCGTCGCCGCAGGACTCTGGTTGTTGCGTTCGGAATTGCCGGCAGATCTTCGCAGAAAAAAACCGGCTGCGTTCCCAAGCGTAGCCGAAAGCCAAGCCGCGGAGACCATGGCTACCGGCAAAGAACCGTGAGGTACCTCTGGCTGTGTTAGTGAAGGAAGAGGAAAATCTTGGAACGGGACACCTAGTCGCGCGTAATGAACTGCGCGCCGCCTGTTTCGAATTGCGAAGATAACGCCCCAGACCAGCGCCAAGCGAACACTCGAAATCCCCTGGCGTCCCATCCAGGGTAGGGAGGTCTAGCGTTCAAGCGAAATCTCGGAGAAACTCGTTACGACAGCCAACCGGGCAACACAGGCCCACACCTCCCACGGCTCCATGTCATAGATGGCGTGATTTTGGTACGGATCTTCCGGCGCAGTAAGCGGCCATAAATCCATCTTTGGATTTCACGACCTGCCTCGCGCCGTAGCCCGGTCACCCATTTTCTACGATCGGCCGGGCATGATCGCAAAAACAAAAAGGGCATCCTCATCACGAGCATGCCCTTTTACGTTCCGAACTTTACTGGCTTGAGAGCCGCCCTAGGCTCGCGCCGCGATCGCCGGTTCCGGCGAGGCGCTCGAAACATTCTTCGTCACTTCTTCCGGCTTCGAGCCTACTGCCCCTCCCGCTTTGCGGATGTCGATGCCACCCTTAAAGAAGGCGCCGTCTTCAATCGAAATGCGCGCCGCTACAACGTCGCCGGTAAGCGAACCGTCACTGCGGATGTCCACCCGGTCGCTCGCGGTAAGATTGCCCCGCACCTTGCCGAGCACCACGATTTCCCTCGCGCTGATATTGGCCGCGACCACTCCATTGCGGCCGATGGTTACCCGATTGCCGGAGAGGTTGATCGATCCCTCCACCCGGCCATCTATATATAAAGACTCGGAACCGGTCACTTCACCTTTAATCACCAGCGACTTGCCAATCGTGGCTTGGTCCGAAGTGGTCGTGGTGGCGGTCGCAACCGGGCGCGGCATAGCAGGGGGCTCGCTCGTGCTCATGCTGGGTGCGGCCGTCCCCGTGCTCGTCGTCGGACGTTCCGGCTCAGCCGGCCGGCCAGGTGTCGCAGGTTGATTCGTGGGCTTCCACATTGTCTTCGAAATCCTTTCCTCTTAGTTAAGGGACTCTGAACCTTAGGGGATTCTGAATCAGCGCCGCATTTCTGGGGCCAAAACGAATTGTACTCCCCGATAAACGCCCTGAGCTGTGGAAATCCAGCTTTTCTTATTGTTTCTCATAGTTCCCCTCATGGTTCCCCCGCGGCACCCGCACCTTAGCTCGGGCCTTCCATCGTGTAAGCCCTGCCCGGCCTGCGGTAATTCTTCTATCGCGATACTCCCATCCGATACTATGGAGTCCTGGGAGCACAAGCAGAACCCGGTGCATTCCCGGAAGAGGAAACCATGCCTTTGACTGAGACGACTCCAGCCGCGACTCCTTCAACCGCGGCCGCCTTCCTCCGGCCCCAGCCCGGAGAATGCGCTCCCTACTACGACCGTTATCTCTCCCTGGTTCCGGCCAACGACATTCTCGCCCGCTTAGAAGACCAGCGCCGACAGACGCTTCTCTTGCTCTGCGGACGCACCGAGGCCGACGGCGATCTCCGCTACGCGCCCGATAAGTGGAGCCTCAAAGAAGTTCTCGGCCACGTCAACGATACCGAGCGCATCATGAGCTATCGCGCACTGCGCATTTCGCGCGCCGATGCGACTCCCATCGAAGGCTACGAGCAGGACGACTATGTCCGCAATGGTCCGTTCGCACGCTGTCCGCTGGCTGACCTGATCGAGGACTACATCGCTGTCCGCCGCGCCACCGTCTCCCTATTTCGCAATTTGGACGAGGCCGCCTGGAGCCGACGCGGAGTAGCCAACCAGAACGAAGTGACAGTGCGAGCCCTGGCCTACATCATCGCCGGCCACGAGTTGCATCATCGCCGGATAATCGAGGAGAAGTATTTGAAGTAAGTGGCGAGACGGGCGTCCCCGCCCGTCCGCCCCCAACCCGGCGCCGGAGACTGACCCTGAGCCCTAGGACCTGAGACCTGATGCCACGCAACATGCTAGTCGGCCGCCTGACCATGCATCGCGACGGCTTTGGCTTCGTGATTCCCGACTCCGCTTCGCTCGATGCCAATCTGAAGGCCCGTCTCGCCGGCGATGTCTTCATCGCTCCGCACGCCATCGGATCCTCCATGCATGGCGACCGTGTCCTGGTTGAAGTCGGTACCATCCGCTCCGATGGACGAGCCGAAGGCCGCATCATCCGCTCACTCTCGCGTGCCCATCCGACGGTAGTCGGCATCTTCCACTACGGACACCGCCACAACTACGTCAAGCCCATCGACGAAAAAGTGACCCAGGAAATCGTAATCCCCCCAGGGATGGAGAACCCGCGGTCCCCTGTGGCTTCTACTCCTGTGACCTCCGTGCCCCCTGTGGTTGCTTTTGACGTGGACCCTTCAAGGCCACCACACAAGGCAAAGAAGAAGATGGCATCTCCCGATCGGGTAATCGGCAAGGAAGCCGCAATCCACGCCACCGCGGAGAATCTGGAAGGAGTAGTCGTAGACGTAGAAATCACCGACTGGCCAAGCGCCACCGAGCGGCCCCGCGGGCGGGTGATCGAGATCCTCGGCGAAGAAAACGACTTCGGAGTCGACGTCGAGATCATGATCCGCAAGTTTCACCTTCCCCACCGCTTCCCGCCGGCAGTGATCGAAGAGGCGCAGGCCATCGAGAACGTGATTCACGCGAGCGAACTACATCACCGCCGCGACTACCGCGACTCTCCCATTGTCACCATCGACGGCGAAACCGCCCGCGATTTCGACGACGCAGTCCACGTCCGCCAACTCGAAAACGGCAATTACGAACTGCAAGTCCACATCGCCGACGTCGCGCACTACGTAACCCCCGATTCGCCCCTCGATCAGGAAGCCCGTCTGCGCGGCACCAGCGTCTATTTCCCCGACCGCTCCGTCCCCATGCTGCCGCTGGAACTCTCGACTGACATCTGTAGCCTGCGCCCGCAGGTCGACCGTCTCGTCCTTTCCTGCACCATGGAGATCGACCACGAAGGCGAGATCGTTGGCTACGAAATCACCGAAGGCGTGATCCGCAGCGCCAACCGAATGACTTACAGCGCCGTGAATGCCGTCATCGAAGGTAACGCCGCCGCCCGCCGCGAATTCACTACGCAAGTCGAGCACTTCGAACGCATGCGCGATCTGGCAATGATCCTGAACCGTAAACGCAAACGCCGTGGATCGATTGACTTCGATCTCCCCGAACCAGTCATCGAGTTTGACGAACTGGGAATGATGAAGAGCATCACGAGATCGGAGCGCAACATCGCCCACCGCCTTATCGAGGAATTCATGCTCTCGGCGAACGAGTGCGTCGCGCACTATTTGGAAAATAAGCGTATCGCCTCGCTCTACCGCATCCACGAAAAGCCCGACGCCAAACGCGTATATGACTTCGAAATCATCGCCGCCACCTTCGGATACTCGCTGGGAGTAGGCGCACTGCCCATTCAGCGCGTGCAGCTCAAGGCCGACCGCCGCCAATCCCGGGGCACCGGCAGGCGAGTCCGCGAAATCGAAGTACCCAGGGAAGTCCACATCACCCCGCGCATGTATCAGAAACTCACCGAGAAGATCGCGGGCAAGCCGGAAGAAAGAATTCTAAGTTTCCTGATGCTGCGCTCGCTGAAACAGGCGCGTTACTCCGAACAGAATCGAGGACACTTCGCCTTAGCCGCTACCACCTACACCCATTTCACCTCTCCCATCCGCCGCTATCCCGACCTGATCGTGCACCGCATCTTGAAAGAAGTCCTCGGAGACCGGAAGCGCACCGCGGCCGCCCCCGACCGTAACGCTGGCGTCCCGCCGGCGATAGCGGGGCCGTCCCGTCCCGGCTACGGCGAAGACGCAGACTCACCGACTGCCAATCCGCAACCCTTTCCCGAGCGATCGAGCCGGCGGGACGCCGGCGCTACCCCCTGGTCCAAGCGTCGTGATCCCAACGCTCACCGTCAAGCGCTCGCACCTCTCGGCGGCCCCATCACTCTCGAGGAACTCCACACCATCGCCGACGAATCCAGCCAGTCCGAGCGCCGTGCCGACGAAGCCGAGCGCGGCCTGATGGAATGGAAAAAAGTAAAATTCATGGAGCGCCGCATCGGCGAAGACTTCGACGGCCTGATCATCAGCGTAACCAAGTTCGGCTTCTTCGTGGAACTCACCGACCTCTTCGTCGAGGGCCTCGTCCCCCTCAGCACCCTAACCGACGACCGCTACACCTACCACGAAGACGCGCGCCAGATCATCGGACAACGCTCCCGCAAGACCTATAGTCTGGGAGATCGCGTCCGGGTTTTGGTGGACCGTATTGATCCGGTGGAGAAGAAGATCCAGTTCGCGGTCTTTGAGGAGCAGCCGCAACGTGCAACCCGACGCCGACGCAAGTGACCGTCTCGGAAATTAACCGTCACCGACGCGAGTCAGCGACCCAATAAATACTCCTGAACAAGACTGCCTGATTCGAGCCCGCGTTTGTCAGCCTTACTCGAATCCTGTGCAGGCCCGGGTGAGGGTCCTTCGGTTCAAAGCTCAGCAGATAACGGCTATGGAGATGATTCGCAAAGCCAATCAGGTCTGACTCAAAGCTCTTGCGCGTGGCGAACAACTCATACTCGCCGCCCGTCATCGAGGCGAGTGCCTTCGCGCTATTCCTTCTCATCGCCTGTCGGGCGGCAGCAAGTTTCTCGATGAAATCAACGCCCGTGCCCCACTCGTCCCGGTTGCTACCCCGCGCGGTATCCAGTTGCTGCGAAATATATGGCGAAAACGGGAGCGCGTAGACCAGAGTGTGAGTCACTCCGACCAACCTCACGGCATCATCGATCTTCGCAAAGTGGCTGCCGTGATCGCGCGTCTCGCTAATCAGCAGCAGCACGCGCAGCCGCCCTTCCGGCCGTTTGGCGAGCATCTTCGCCGAATAGGCCACGGCGTCGAGAATGGCGGCTCCGTGGTCTCCCTCCTCCATATTCTTCAAATCCTCTTCGATGACTTCGGCATGCTTTGTAAAATCGTGCACCAGATTCAGTTTGCTGTCGAAGATGAGCAAAGCTGCTTCATTCTGACGCCCGCTCAGTATTGGATCGAGCATAGCGGCCAAGCCACCCATTCTGCCAAATTCCCGCTTGGCGCGACGCCCGCACTGCACAGCGATCACCAACGATATGGGTTCAGCTTCCGGAGGTTCATCAAGATGCACTGCCTGCTCGACGCCATCATCCTCGATGATAAAGTCCTGCGCCCGCAGTCCGTAAACGGCATTACCGGCTGCGTCTCTTACCAGCGTCGGCACGGGTACTAAGTTGCCTTGGGAACTGAAACTCGGCTCCTGCTGGCCCGAAGCAGCTCCGGAAAGCAGCAACAGCATCACCAGCCATGAGCCGAATCCCAACATATATCGACGCCCTAAAGACGATCCTGTATAGAATTAAGTTATACCGGGAAGCGAGTGACCATGCCAAAACCGAGCGAACCCAAGCCGAAGCAGGATCCAGTCCAGGCTGCGAAGCATGTTGCAAGTGCGCATCAGATTCTAAAGGACCTGCAAAAAAAGGTCGGACATCATCCCGAACTCGGCGAGGCCATAACCAAACTGGAGATGGCGCTCAACAACCTGGCGGTACAGACGGGCGGGCTGCTCTAGCTGCGAGCACGCATTTCGACTGTGGCCGAGGGCATATGGGGGAAGAACGGCCCCACCGCTCACTACGATTTCCGTATCGCTCTTACTACAAAACCAGCTTGTAGATGTTGTCTTTATTGTCTTTGGCGACGCCCTTTATGGTGCTGATCGGGTTACCCTCATGTTCGCCTTCAGGCTTGTACATTTCCACATTGAGAACCGTCCCCTCGTTTCCAGTCACCACTGCCTGGGCGTAAAGTCTGGTACCCAGAACATGAGCCACATAAAATCCCGAGCCGTAAACCGTGTCCCACACCGACGGCATGCCGTTGGTTGTCGGAGCGCTAGCCGTATTGGCGCCTTTCGGGACTTGAGCTCGGGGCACCATGGCCCACCGTCCTTTGCACTTCTCGCCATCACCGAGAACGACAGAAATATCTCCCGGTGTGAACGCACCGGTGATCTTGGCGACGAGAACCGGCAACGGCGTCTGCGCAGATAATGGACCCTGGACAGGGTAGAGCCGCGCCGAATGCGAACACCCCAACACTATCGAAATCCCTAACAGGAGAACGCACAGTTTGATCTTCACGGGCACACCTCCGTTTGGTGGGAGTCCATCGGGCGGGAATAAGATGCCCAACTCTTAGTAACAATTGCGATTGTAAACTTGTGTCTACCTAACCTAAGCCGAAAAGTTACTCACTTCCCACTGTCCATAGCCGTAAACAGATTATTCAGCGATTCCGCGAGCGTAGGGTGTGCAAACACGCCGTCCCGCAGCGCGGTGTATGGCAGCTTTCCCATCATTGCAATCTCAATCGCGGACATAATTTCACCCCCTTCAATCCCGAGCACCGCGGCCCCCAGTATCTGGTTCGTTTCGGCATCCACGATGGCCTTTATGAAGCCGCGGGTTTCATCCGTCTCAAGCGCCCGCGCCACGGCACTCATCGGCAACCTCGCAACCCGAATGTTCCGCTTCTGCGCGCGAGCTTCGGTCTCGGTGAGGCCGACCCGACCCAACTGCGGATCGATAAACACCGTATAGGGCACCAGACGACCGTTAGTCGAGGCGCTTTTCTTTTCGAGTAAATTAGCGCGGATGATACGAAAATCATCATAAGAAATATGAGTAAACGCCGGCCCGCCCTTGATGTCACCGAGAGCATAAACGCCGGTAGCCGTGGTTTCGAGATGGTCGTTCACCTTGATGAAGCCGCGCTCGTCGGTTTGAATCCCAGCCGCCGCTAGGTTCAGAGTGTCCGAATTCGGCACGCGTCCTGTAGCCGCCAACAGATGTGAACCGACCAAAGTCAGAGTCGTTGCGCGGCCCTGCTGCTCGACCTCCAGTCGAATGTTCCGATCCGCCTCCCTGACGCGAATCACCTTGGCGTTCAGCAAGACCTCAATCCCGTCCTGCTGGAAAATCCTGGCGACTTCTTCCGCGATGTCGGGGTCTTCGCGGGCGAGCAGTTGTCCGCGCAATTGAATAATCGTCACGCGGCTGCCAAACCGCCGGAAGAGTTGTCCAAACTCCAAGCCGATGTAGCCGCCGCCCAGGATTAAAAGATGCTCGGGGACAGCGTCGAGTTCCATGATGGACACGTTGTCGAGAGTCGGAACGTCGTCCAAGCCCTCCAGTTTGGGGCGGGCCGCGCGGGTACCGGCATTGATAAAGATATATTTGGCGGACAATAAACGTTGAGCGCCATCGTTCGAGCGGACTTCAATCGTCCTCGGACCGGTAGACGAACCACTAGACTTGGAGCCGAACTTGGCCTCGCCGAAAATTAATTCGAGATTCGCTGTCTTTTCAATGCGCGCCTGACTGCTATTGCGAAACTTGTCGACAATGTCGCGCTTGCGTTGGCGAACTTTTCGAAGATCGATACTGATATCGCCCGCGCCGGTACGCACTCCGTAATCGGCAGCGCGCCGCGCGAGATAGGCGACCCGTCCGCTTGCCACCATCGTCTTCGTTGGAGTGCATCCCTCATTGATGCACGTCCCGCCGACATGTTTCCGCTCGATCAGAGCAGTGTGCATTCCGGCTTCCGCCAGCGCTGTCGAGAGAGGGGTGCCTGCCTGCCCTGAGCCGATGATGATGGCATCGTACTGCTGCGAAGTGGTCATAAAGCACGCTCGCGATTGGATGTGCGTAATACATCCGGAGAATTTCAGAATCTGGAAACCAGCAGCAGGCCGAGCCCGATTGCAACCAGGTCTTCCGGGATAGCAATCGCAGCATCCGGAACGTGAAGGGCGCGAACCAGCCTGACGCGAGCCTGATAACCGCCGAACGCTCCAGCGATTGCGCCGGTTGCTCCGATCAGCGCCCCGAGCCAATACGACGCGCCCCCAGCAACGGCGAGACATGCCCCCGTAAGCAAGCCAATTACAATTCGTGCAGTGAGCCCGAGGGCAGCCGTACGGGCAGGAGTGCTTGGGAGTTTGTCGGCAACGAATTCGCCCAAGGCGCCAACAGTAAAGGTGCCCACCGCCCAGGCCGAACCCATGAAAGCCAACGGAGAGCCGGAAAGATTAATCCAACCCAGGTGCGTCGCCCACGCTGCAACCGCAGGCGCCATCATGGATCGCAACCCTGTCACGACGCCAATACCAAACACCAGCAACAGCGCGAATCCGGAATTCATGAAGCTTCCCTCTCTCGCGACAGTAGACCTCTTCGGTGATCCGCGCGACGATATTTTATCTCACCTGTGCAACCAGCTTGGTGGGGGTCTATCTCGGGAGAGGAAGGTTCCTAAATTCTCAGCAACAATTGCGCGCCGCCAACCGGAACCGAGGCTCGTCACTACAACAACACCAGAGAGGGAAGTGCCGAGGTAGCCCCCGGCACTTCTGGGCGGGTGGGCGTTTTTACTGCGGAACCTGTTGCAGCAACTGATTGGCCTGCTGTATCAGCGACGATGCCTGTGCCGGGTCGATGGGTCTGCCGTTGAATGCGGCATCCTCCAGGATCTGAATCATCTGGCTGGCGAGAGAATCTCGCTGGGCGTTGAGGTTGATGAGATTGTTTTCCAGTTGGTTGTAAGTCGCGTCACCCGAATCGTTCGAGATCAGCGCCGAGTTCGATATCTGCAACGTACCCAGTCCAAATTTCCCGACGGGTGCGTTGATCTGTTTGTAAGACTGCGCCAGTTGCCGGAAGATGTTTCCGTTTCCCCTCACCGAAGGCGGCAGGGCCGCTCCCGTGAGAGCTTCCGACAGCACCCGGCCATCGTGTCCGTAGTCGTCCTTCAATCCCGTCAGCAGCAAGATCGTGGGTCGGATGTCGGTGTGATCGGACCATGTGTTGCCGTCAACGCCGTCGTCTCTCACGCCCGGGCCGACCATTCCCAACCAAGTGGTAACGATCTCCGGTTGAACGTCGCCGTGGTTCCAGGCAAAGCCCGGAAGTTCGGTTACGCAAGCCAAATTGCAGTTGGGGGCGCCGGCGAAGAGGAAGTAATCGGGATCGGCGAACATCACCAGGGTAGGCGTACGCGCCGGGTCGGCGGTGACCATATGGAGAATCTTCATCTCCACCGCATCGGCCAGGAACTGGCTGATCTTGTCCGTATTCCCCGTGATCGGGCTTATAGCCGTCAGCCCATCGAGGGCGCGGGCAAAATTGCGCGCCACAGGATCGGTGCGAACCGGATTTCCCGTGATGTAGATGGTCGGCGCATCGTCAGAATGGACTTTGAACGCCGTCGTTATGCCCTGCTCCGTTGCCAGCAAGCCCGCCAGATTGGTATTGATTTCCCCGATCTTCGCATACGTGCACGGAGTAGTTACGCCGTCACAATTGGCGGGACTCGGCGGACCGCCCGCAAAGTGATCGCCTTCATCCGCCGTAAAAATGAACAGAGTATTGTCGCGCGTAATCCCATCGGCCGCCAGACGCGCGAAGAATTTGCCGAAAGCATCGTCGTAGGCTTTGAGGGCCGCGACATAACCCGCTGACCCGGGACCGTACGCAGGGCCGCTCGGATGGTTATCATGCGCATCGGAAATGTAAGCGTAGGTGATCGGGACGCCGTGCTCCTGCATGGCGGCCACATAGGCAAGCGACACTGTGGCCGCCATTCCATCAAAGCCTGGAAACCCGATGTGACCCTGCGGATCTTGAATCACGTTTCCGTTCAGGTCGGTCATTGGCCCGTTCGGACTGATCTGCGGAGCCACATACTTGTTGCCGTACAAGGCGCTGTATCCTGCGTACCCGCCGGGCTCATCCGGAAGCAAGTCCTGCTCGCCGGTGTTGGCGGAAGAGCACAAAGGATCTCCGGCAGCGCAGTGGATCCCGATTCCGACGAAATCGGCAAACGCCTGGCCGGGATTGCTTTTGACTTCCTGCTCCTGTACCGAGTTCGCGCCAAAAACCGTGGGAATGTCGGTGGCAATATTTTCCAGGATCGTATTTGCCGTCGCCACCGATCCTACATTGCACCCGGCGCGCGTGAACGCTACCCAGGGCGCGGGAGCGTTATGCCCGTCCGCGGTCAACATGTTGAATTTCGTGTCGCTCGGTGTGCTGGTGGTCGGGTCAAAGATGGGGTCGGTCCAGTACGCGAACGAAACGCCAGGGTTGCTGGTTCCGTCCGGATTGAAGTAGCGGAAACTGTTGGCCACGGGCACGCCGTGACGGTCGCCATAAACGCCAGTCAGCGAGGTGAGAATGTCGGTAGCGGTGTGCGAGATGAGCGGAGTGTGATGGTTGGTGAGAACTGTCCCCTGACCTTCGAGAAAGCTCAACAAACTCGGCATCTGCTCAAGATCGGAAGGAACGTTGGGGTTATCGCGCACGAAATGGGTGTTATCGAACTGAACATAGATCACGTGCTTGATTTTTCCTTTGGGAGAGTTCAGCGCGCAGGTATTTTGGGCTTTTGAGATGCCGGTCACGGTGGCCAAAAGCGCGCCGACGAAAACGGCTGTGCGGAACAAATCGCGGAAGGGGAGAAGGAATTTCACAAACAACCTCCTGGGATGGGATTTAGGTTGCGACTTAAGATGCGATTTAATTTAAGACGAGGCAGCGCTCCCACATATAGCCGGAACACGGCGGCGTCGGGTTAACGCCGCGTTAAACTCTCATAAACACAGAGTGAACAGATCTCCATGTCGTTAACGAAATTGGCGGGTGCGCTTGGACCAAGCACCCTGACGAGCGTGGCGGTTGCATTATACCGCCGCTCATAACCTGTGCTGCAAGTCCCCCATCCCTGACCTGCTAAACTACCCCTTCACCACTCTTGGCGCCTGCCCTGGGAAGTCAGTCCATGTCCAACAATTCAACATCCACTATCTCAAACTCCGGCAATGCCGCTCCAACACCGCGCACGCGCGTAGTGCGCGAACCGCAGCGCGCGGTTTACGACCGCGACGCCGTCAACCAGATCCTCGACGAAGCTTTCCTCTGCCACGTCGGCTTCGTCGCCGACGGACAGCCCTTCGTCATCCCCACTTCTTTCGGCCGCGACGGAGACGTGCTTTACATCCACGGCTCGGCCGCCAGCCGCATGCTGCGCAACCTCGACCAGGGAGTCTCCGTCTGCATCACGGTTACCCTGCTCGACGGATTGGTCCTCGCTCGCTCCGTCTTCAATCACTCGATGAACTACCGGTCGGTCGTAATTCTAGGCACAGCAACCATAGTTGACGATCCGGCAGAAAAGATCGCTGCCCTGCGCGCGCTGAGCGAGCACATCCTCCCTCATCGCTGGGACGACTCGCGCCAGCCCAGCGCAAACGAGTTGAAGGCAACCTCGGTCCTGCGCCTTCCGATCACTGAATTTTCCGCCAAAGTCCGGGTAGGCCCGCCCGTCGACGACGATGAAGATTACACATTCCCGACCTGGGCAGGAGTAATTCCGCTAGAGATGACGGTCGGGGAAGCAATCCGTGACGACCGCTGCAAGCAGGAACTGCCCGGCTATTTGAAGAATTATTCGCGCCAGAAAAAGTCGTAGCCAGAGATGCCCACGTAGGGGCGGACGCATTCGTCCGCCCAGCCGCGCTCAGAGACAGCCGCCCTCGGCTGTCCAGCCGGACCAAGTCCAGCAGCCGCGAGGAGCCGCTCCTCTACTCCAGCCCGCTCGGCAACAGCAGCAACTTCCCCGTGGTCTTCCGCCCTTCGAGTTCCCGGTGCGCCCGCTGCACCTCCGCCAGCGGATAAACATGTTCAATTCGCAACTTGAGTTTGCCGTCGCGAATCATGCCGAAGACCGCTCCCGCGCGCTGCTGCAACTCTTGCGCCGTAGCAATATAGTGTCCCTGCGAAGGCCGCGTCAAAAAGAGCGACCCCTTCTGCATAAGCACCAATGGATCAATCGGCGCGACCGCCCCGCTCGAACCTCCGAACAGCGCCATCATCCCGCGCGGACGCAACACGTTCAGCCCCTTCTCAAACGTCGTCTTGCCTACCGAGTCATACACCACATCCACGCCCTTGCCGCCAGTCAGCCGTTTCGTCTCCACCTCAAAATCAGCCTGCGTATAAAGAATGACGTCGTCCGCCCCCGTCGCCCGCGCCAGTTTCGCTTTTTCCTCGGTCGAAACCGTCGCAATAACCCGCGCCCCAATGTTGTGCGCCATCTGGACCAGCAGCAATCCCACTCCGCCCGCTGCCGCATGGATCAGCGCCGTCTCCCCCCTCTTCAGGGGATAAGTATCGTAAATCAGGTACTGCGCGGTTATCCCCTGCAGCATGGCTGCCGCCGCCTCGCGCTCGCCCACTCCATCCGGAATCTTCACCAGACGGTCCGCCGGCACTGCGGCATACTCGGCATAGCTTCCGAGCACCGCCGTGTATGCGACACGATCGCCAACCGCCACCTCACCCACGTCAGACCCGACCGCCGAAACCACGCCCGCCGCTTCCTGTCCCAAAACTAGCGGCAGTGGCGCCTTGTAGCGGCCCTCGCGGTTGTAAACGTCAATAAAGTTGACGCCCGCCGCCTCGATCTTCACCACGGCTTCATTGGATTTCGGCTGCGGAACCGGCAAGTCCACCAGTTTCATCATTTCCGGTCCGCCCGGTTGCTTGATCTGTATAGCTTTCATAGCCGCCTCGATGAATCGTCCTGCCCTAAAGACTCGTTGCCATCCCCCGCAAGCCTGGGGTAACATGCCCAGCCGGTGCCCAAAGTAATAGCGCTTACGGGTCTTCTGTGGAATTGACCCAACGAATTTTGCGATAGTACCATCTCACTACTGACGGATGTAGATCTTGGCCGCCGGGGAGCGGTTCCAGTAAGTTTCTGAAAATATGAGATTTTCTTCTCACCGCTATCTGGCCATCATCCTCTCCGCATTTTTGGCGGCGATGTTGGCGGCGACCCTCGCTTGCCAGAGCGCCCAGAAGACGTCTTTTATGCCTCCCGCCCAGGCCCAGGCCCCATCCCTGGTCGCGGCCAGCAGCCCGCCTGATCCCCACCAGCAGAAGACTGCCGGATCAGCCGCTCAGCCCCTATCGAAGCCGCAGGTGCCGCAGGCGCTCGAAGTCGATCCGGTAGCCGACCTGATCGCCCGTGTCGAAAAGGAATACCAATCAGGACAGGATAACTATCGCGCCGGCCACCTCGAAGCCGCCAAACAGAATTTCGACTCCGCTTTCAATCAACTGCTCGGCAGCGGATTCGATCTCCGTTCCGACGACCGCCTCGAGCCCGAACTCGACCGCATCCTGGACGGCATCAACGGCCTCGAACTCGCCGCCTTGCAGCAGGGTGATGGCTTCGCCGAGCAAAAGTCGGAACCGGCGCCCATCGACGAAGCCAACGAACTCACACCCGCAGTCGACCAGAACGTCAAAGCAAAAGCCGAAGCTGAGATCAAATCCACCCGCTCCGACCTGCCACTGATGATGACCGACCAGGTAGCCGGCTACATCAATTACTTCTCCAATCGCGGACGCGGCACCGTAGAGGGCGCCCTGGCACGCTCCGGCCGCTACGAAGACATGATCCGTCGCATCCTGCGCGAAGAAGGCGTTCCCCAGGAACTGATCTATCTAGCCCAGGCTGAGTCCGGATTCCACCCGCTCGCCGTTTCCCGCGCCGGCGCCCGCGGCATGTGGCAGTTCATGGGCAGCCGCGCCAAAGGTTACGGACTAGAACGCAGCTGGTGGGTAGACGACCGCCAGGATCCCGAAAAAGCCACCCGAGCCGCCGCTCACCATTTGAAGGATCTCTACAACCAGTTCGGAGACTGGTACCTGGCCATGGCCGCCTACAACTCCGGACCAGGAACAGTCCAAAGCGCGGTCAAGCGCACCGGCTACGCCGATTTCTGGGAGCTCTACCGTCGCAACGTGCTGCCTAGGGAGACCCGCAACTACGTTCCCATCATCGTGGCCGTAACCATCATGGCCAAGAATCCCGCGCAATACGGACTGGATTCGGTGGTGAAGGAAAAGCCGGTTCCCTACGACACCGTAAAGATCAACTATCCCATCGATTTGAGGCTAGCCGCCGAGTGCGTGGATGCCACCGCCGAGGACTTGCTCGACCTCAATCCCAGCCTTCTCCGCCTGACCACGCCGAAATTTTCGGACAAAGACGGGGAATTCGACCTCCACCTGCCCGCCGGAACCGCCAACAAATTTCAAACCGCAGTAGCCGCGATTCCAGCCGACAAACGTGTCTGGTGGCGTTATCACAAAGTGCAAGGCGGAGAAACACTGGCCTCAATCGCCCGGACCTATCACACGACTCCAAAGTCCATCGCCGAAGCCAACAATCTTGACGGCGGTCCGAGCGATGGTCCGAAAAACGCGTCGCTCTCACCAGAAACCCGTCTCATCATCCCAATCGCCCCCGGCAAGCAAATCGACACCAGCACCTACGCGCATGCCACGACCCACTACAAAATACGGAAAGGCGATACAGTCGAGTCGGTAGCTGAGAACTTCGGCGTCTCCGCCAGGATGCTTCGCGTCTGGAACCACCTGAAAGGCAACAGCCTCGCCGGAAGAAGGATCCTGTATCTCCACCTTCCCGTCACCAGAAGCGCGAGCGAAACGCAGGTTGCGACCAGGCATTCAACTGGATCGCACCATGCCTCCAGAACCCATGCCGGAACCCAAAACGCAACCGCAACAAGAACGACAACGCCAAACGCAGTTCTGCATCACCGTGTAAAGCGCGGCGAAACCCTGTCATCGATCGCCACCTCGTACAACACCACCGTCTCCGCCCTGAAGCACGACAACCGCAACATCGCCGCCCTCCGCCCAGGGATGATTCTGGTAGTGCGCAGCATCAACTAGCTGCGCAGCATCAGTCAAGTCCGCGGCATCAAATAATCCCTCCATCTGCACGAACCACGTAATGGCGGACACATTCCTTTGACTTCGCTCAGGACCCGCCTCGTCGAGCGAAACTCGGCACCAGTCCGCATAAGAAGCCCCTAGATTTTTTGGGTGGTTCACCGCTGCGACCCAGTCGCTCAGCAATTCCGACGGCGTTTAGCCGCCGAGATTAACATCTGTGTGCGGTAACGCGCCCGATCACGCCGGGGGAAGGCCCATCTTGTTTATGATGGCCTGGTAGCGCGCGTCGGAATGGATAAAATAAAAGTTCGGATCGTGCGGGAGATGCACCAGGAAGGGCGTGCGTTCCTGGTAAGCCTTCTCCAGGTAGTCGATCGTTTCATCTTTGCGCCGGAGTCTGGCATAGCAAAAGGCGAACTCCATTGGGGAAACGTATTTTGTTGTCGCAGTTCTCTGAACATCGTTGAGATTCCACTCCAACACGGCCCGGAAGCCGCCCTGGCGGAATGCCCGTTGCATTTCTGCGGCATGTTTCTTGTCGCCCCAGAGCAGCAGCGCCCGCTCCCATTCTTGTACCCCTTCCGCCTGCATGCCTTTGTACGTGTATACGTCGCCGGCAATCCAAACCAAGGTGGCATCGTTATGTTGCACTTCGCTCCGCGCCAGCGCCTCCTGCAGAGCGGCGTCAAATCGATGCGCGTAAAGCAAGGCGAGTGCGAGCGCGAATGGCCGCGCAAATGGATCCAATTCCATTGCTTTGCGTTCTTCCTGCAACGATTCGTCGGTGCGGCTCAAAGTGTCAAACAGATATGAACGCAAGTGGTGTGTTTCGGAATAGTGCGGATTGAGTTCCATGGCGCGCGCTGATTCTTTCTCTGCGGCATTCCAATCCCAGCGCAGGAAGTAGTACACCGCGGCCATGGCGTGATGCGCGTCTGCCAAGGAGTCGTCCAGCTCGATCGCCTTCCGCGCCGCCGGCTCTGCCTGCGCGATTGCCACCTCCTGAGTGATTTGTCCTTCCACGGCGCTGGCGGTGTAGTAGTCCGCCACTCCGCTCCAGGCTGCGGCATAGTCGGGCTGAAGATCGATTGCCTTCTGAAAATATTCCAGGCTCTTCTTGTATTGCGATCGGAACCAGTAATGTCGGCCGAGCAGATAAGCGTCGTGGGCTTCCGGGTTGATGTGGCGTTCCGGACGGCCACCGGCCGCCGTCGTCAAGCCCACTTGCCGGGCTATATCTTGGGCCAGATCACTCTGCAGAGAAGTCAGGTCGTTCAAGTCCCGGTCGTAACTCTCCGCCCACAGATGCATGTCCTTGGGGGCATAGATCAACTGCGCGTTGATATGCACGCGCTTACCGGAACGGCCAACTGAACCTTCCAGGATGCCTTCGACTCCCAGTTCGCGCGCAACATCCGCCAGCGGCCGGTGAACCTTCTTGTACTGCATTACCGACGTACGGGAGACCACGCGCAGGCCGGTGTTCTTCGCCAGCATGGTGATCACTTCATCGGTCATGCCATCGGCAAAATATTCCTGCGCCGGATCGCCCGACAGATTCTCCAGAGGAAGCACAGCCAGCGAGTGAATCTGAGGTTTAACCGAGCGAGTGAACCGTCCGCCACCCATCGAACTCGAATTCATCCTGACCAAGACGACGATCGCGCCCGCAAGCACCACCAACGCCAGAGCGACACCCAGCCATCGAGACCGGAAGAGAACTGGAATTGCCGTCGGGGAAACTGATTGGGCCGCGCGTTCTCCGCTGTTACTCGGCGGGTTGACCTCCGCCTTGCCGGTCGGGATTGCACCGGGAAACGATGCCGTCAAGCCAGGCGCGCGATCCCTTGCCCCCCTGCCTCCATTGCCGCGATCGTCGATCCGATCGTCGATCCGATCCTCTATCGACGTTGCCGGCGCAACGAAACGGTACCCCTTGCCGGTGACAGTCTGCACGAAACGTGGCTGTTCAGGATCATCGCCGAGGGCTTGACGGATTTTTCGGATGGCAGTGTTAATGCCGTGCTCGGTATCGACGAAAACGTCCTTTCCCCAGATCTTTTCGACGATCTCGTCGCGGCTGACCAGCCGGCCATTGCTCTCCGCGAGGAGCGTGAGGAGCTCCATGGGGATTTTTTCAAGCTTGAGCACTCGGTCGCCGCGGCGCAGCTCATAACGGCCGCCGTCAAGTTCGAATTCCGCGAATTTCACTATGCCAACGGACACGCCCAAGGCTCCGGCGGGGGAGAACACTATACCATCATTTCATCAACGCGTGTGCTTTCAGCAACTTAAAGCCTTCACCAAAGCTTCACCTCGAATTCACCCCGGCTCCCTTGCGGCCGACGAGGTCTTGATGCAGGATGCCCGCCAACAAGGAGGCTTTATGAAAGTTATGATTCTGAACTTCGTCAAGTTTGCTGCGTGCATGGCCCTGGTGGTTGGTCTCAGTGTGAGCGCGTCAGCGTCGTGCGGCGATTCCCTGTCCGCGATGGCAGCCCTGGCTGCTTCCGTACAGAGTCAATCCCGCCCGATGCAACCGAACTCTCCGTCTGCCGGAGACAACTCCGGCAAATCCATGGTTGGCCTTTGGCACATCCAGTTCACGGTCGGCGGTCAAACCATCCAGGAAGCGTACCAACTCTGGAATGCCGGGGGGACCGAGATTCACAACCCGAATGTCGATCCGAGATCGGGCAACGTCTGCCTGGGCGTTTGGAAGCACAGCTCGCACGGGACTTTCAAACTCGCGCACCGCGTGTGGTCGTACGACGCGAACGGAAACTTCATGGGAACCATCCACCTAAGTGAAACGATCACTCTGGGCGACCACGGCCAAACCCACAGCGGTGCCTTCACCTTGGATTTCTACGACCCTTCCGGCAACTTCCAGTTCGAGGTACCCGGGAGTGTCACGGGCGAACGCATTTCGGTGGAGTGATCCGAGGTGTTGTTCGTGTCTCAGGACCCTTGAGCGGTCTCGGCACCGAACATATGCGGAGACCGTTCTTCACACCTGCGACGTTACGAACATCAGTTCCCAGTAACTGACCCGAAGACTGAGAACTGAGAACCGAGAACTGAGAACTGCTTAGAATCTCTTTCGAAGAAATTCAAAAAGCACATAACCGATGAGCGCGGCGACCATCGCAATTTCAAAATTGGCAGCCGTAAAAACATCTCCGATGGCCCACGCCAGACCTCTCGCCTGCCCGATGCCTGAGCGCTCAAATTCTCCCATCAGAAGATTGGAGTAAAACAGGAAGACGATAAAACCAACTTCGATCACCGCTCTCCAGACATTTTTCTTCATGCTTCCTAACCCATCAGCAATCCGCCATTGACATTCAGCACATGCCCCGTGATGTAGGAAGCGTCGTCGGAAGCCAAAAAGCGCACCGCGTTGGCAATATCCTCCGGAGAGCCCACACGTCCCAGCGGGATCGTCTTCACCGCACTCTGCTTGAATTCTTCGCTCAGCGCCGCCGTCATGCTGGTCTCAATAAATCCCGGAGCCACCGCGTTGCACGTAATATTGCGCGACGCCACCTCCCGCGCCATAGCCATCGTCAGCCCGATCAGCCCCGCTTTCGACGCCGCGTAGTTCGCCTGTCCCGCCTGCCCCATCTGTCCGAACACGCTGGTGACGTTGATGATCCGTCCCCAGCGCTGCTTGAGCATCGAACCAATTACCTGCTGGATGCACAGATACGCCGAAGTCAGATTCGTGTTCAGCACGGAGTCCCAGTCGGCGCGCTTCATGCGCATCACCAGTTGGTCGCGCGTGATGCCGGCGTTGTTCACCAGGATGTCGACCTTGCCGAATTGCGCCAGCGCCGATTTGATCCCGGACTTCACCTGCTCTTCATCCCCCACGTCCATGACGAAAGCCGAAGCTTTGCCTCCCGCCGCCGTGATCTGCGCGACCAGTTCGTCGAGCCTCTGGCGATTGCGCGCTGCTACCGCGACTGTCGCCCCCTCCCGCGCCAGCGCCATCGCGCAGGCATGACCGATCCCCTGCGACGCTCCTGTAACCAGCGCAACTCGCCCCTCGAGTTTCATGAGTGCTCCTTCGGAAGTTAGGAAGCGAGGATTATAAACGTCGCGGAAGCCCGCCGGTGGGTAAACGCTAACGTTCCCTGTGTTCCTCTGTGTTCCCTCTGTGTCCTCTGTGGTTATGAATTCTTGGACTTCTTAACCACAGGGAGCACAGGGGATACAGGGAAGACACAGGGGAAGAACGCTACCGGCAAGGCGCGGCAAGACGCGCCTCTAAGAATGTTTCAGATCTTGATTCGGGATCGAATGCATAGTTGGCTGAGGCGCTAGCCCGCTTGCGACGCCGCCCGCCCCACCGACACCGCGCCAAGAATCTTTTCAATTTTCTCGACCAGGGTCCGCCTCGAATACGGCTTCGCCAGAAAGTACGTGCGCGACCCGAGCTTTTCCGTTTCGTACTCCAGGTTGCTGTAACCGGACGTCACCAGCACCACAACCTCGGGTGATTGCTCCCGCAGATCTTGCCCCAGTTGCTCGCCTGACCGTCCCGGAAGCACCATGTCCGTCATCACCAGATCGATTCCCCGCTGGCACTCTTCGTAGACCTTCATGGCATCTTGCGCATCCTCGGCCGCCAAAACTTCAAAGCCCGCGCTTTCCAGAATGCAGCAAGTCGCCTAGCGCACGAAAGGCTCGTCCTCCACCAGAAGGATGGTGCGCCGCCGTGGCCGATCGTTCGCGAATACGTGGGGCTGAAGAGTCATACATCCTCGATTCACTTTCCTGACAACTCTTCTCCCAGCAATCGCATGGCCTCGCCGCCTTTCGCAGAGCGGCGCTCCGTACTAACGTCTCAATTAAATCGAAATCTACTTGAACGCGGTAAGAATCGTCTGCTTCGGATCAAGCACAATCTTCCGAACGCCGCTCGGCGCGATCAGCCGAAACCCAGTCTCCGCGCCGTCCGCCAGCACTTCGCCCAGGAAAACCAACGCGTTTCCCGCCGTCGTCGCATATACCGGAACCGCAGTCACCAGATCATCGGGCACGTCCTTTTGTACGATCACGCCTCTAACCGTGGTCACTCCCGCCTTCTCCGTGATACGAATCTCCCGTGCTTCCAGCTCCGGTATCGCCGTCCCCTCGATCCAACCTTCCAAAAACCAGTCCAGCTTGGGACGCTTCTCGTACCAAAGTGGGTGTGGCAGTTCCTCTTCGAAAACCTGCATCAGTTCCCGCGTGCTTATGGTCTTGCCCGCATACCGCTCCTGGATCTTGCGCAGGGCACGAAAGAACGGCTCGTCCGGATTCGCCCCTGCATTCGCCCGCCCTTTCCGCGAGCGCGACGCCGCTTCGGAATCGCGCAGCATCATGCGCAGCATGTGGAACAGCCACGTCCCTCTTTCGTAGCTGATCGCCTCGTATCCTCCTGCAAAATGCGATGACTCCAGCCGCTGCCCCAGCGTCACCGGCCCAGCGTCGCGCAGCCGCTCGCCATCTTTGTTCTTGCTGAGAAGATCCCGGCGATACTTTTCCAGAACCTCCCGGAATCGCGCCGGATTCTGCTGCTCCAGCATCAGCAGTGCCGCATAGTTCGCCAGACCTTCCGCAATCCACTGATCCCGGTAACTCTTCCACAGCACCAGATCGCCCCACCATTGATGCGCCGTCTCGTGCACCAGAACCTGGCTGTCGAGCGTGCGGGTGACCGGGTCAAGGCGCAGATCCGTCTGCTCCTGCGGACTGAGAAACGCAAAGCTCGACAGAAACACCAGCCCCGGCCATCCCTGGCTCAAATTCCCCGGCATCTGCGTCAGCGCCAGTGAACCATACGGATACGGCCCGAACCACTGTGAGAAACTGCCGATTGCCTTCGCCGCTTTGTCCGCCACGGCCTGTGCGTCGCGCGCCGGCGACGGAGGAGGCGGGATCACCATGATCGGGGCCATCGATCTTGATTTCAGTGAGGAAATGCCGGGAAATGCCGGCTGCTCAATCATCTCTGCCGGCGCCTTGGGAAACGATTTCTCCACCCCCTTGGTGGCAAACGCCTCCACCAGAATGTCGCCCGCCTTCGCCTCCGCCCGAACGTACTTGCCCAGGTTGAACCCCGCTACCGGAATCGGCCGCTCTGAGGTCCAATGCGATACGCTCTCCCCCGCTGCTTTTTCATTTGTTTCGGCTTCGTCGGTACCCGCGCGCGAAATCTGTTTTCCCGTCGCTACAAGCGTCCAGTTTGCGGGATAATGAAACTCCATCTCGAACCGCGCCGGGCTCAAACCGAAATTCGGATACCACGTGCCGCGCTCGCCCACATACAGCAATCCGTTGCCCGCCTCCGATAGAACCTCGCCCGCATAGCTGAAGCGCAGTTTCAATTCCTGCCCGGGCACGAGCGGTGCAGGGAACACAACCGCCACCAGATCGTTCCCTTTTCGCTGCCGTTGCGATCCTTCAATCGCCGGGTTCTGGATGAAGTCCGCTGGCCGCCCATCCGCCTCGACCGCATCAATCTTCAGATAACGCGACAATTCAAACAGCAGCGTCCTTTCTCCTCCGCTGCGAATTCGAACATTCACCTCCGTCGATGCTCGCAACATAGTCGGAGGCTGAACCGACGCCCGAATCCGGAAGCTCGTAATCGAGGCGTCCGGAACCGGGGGAGCAGCGGCTGCCCTGCCCGTCCCAGCGGGCGCAAACGAAGTCCAGATATCGAAGAACGGGATGCCGTCTCTTACCCGCGTCTGCCCCGCCCATAAAGGCTCCGCCCCTGCCGCATCCCAGAACACTTCAAAGGCGCCCAGGTTTTTGCCCAGCAAATGAGCGTGCAACAGCGGCTCAAATTTCCGATCCGGCTCGCGTAGCGACGGACGCATTCGTCCGCCATCCGCCGGAAGAAAATGACTGAAGTCCAGTAGCAGACGCAGGGCGTCAAACTCCGCCAGCATGCGGCTCGTGTCGTCCCATTCTTTTATGAATTCTGTACTCTCCGGCACTGGCGTTGAGTAGCGCTGCAAGACCGCCACCGTGTCATCGTTGAAGCGCAGATATCCTGAAGTGAACTGCTCTTCGAGAATCGCCCCTCCCGTAAACAGCGCCAGCGATCCGCGCTCTACCCGGCTCGGAGGCCTTAGCCGTATCTCGCCCTCACCCTCGAAGAACGCGCCCGTAATCCGCCCGCAAATGTCCTCCGTAAACGCCAGCGTGCCGTCGTCCAAATCCAGATGGAGATTAGGCCGGTCAATCGAGGCTTCCCGAACGTGGTACACCTGTTGCCGATCGAGTCCGACCGAACGAATCCGCGCATAAAGCCCGCCCGTCGTTTGCGGACACTGGAGGCTCGGTCCGCCTGCCTGCGCCCAGGCCGTCGCGGCCATGAGGCACCATGCGAACCCGATCATCAACCGCAACCGAACCGCCGTTGGCTTCATAAATAGGCGGAGAGAGCACACTACGAACCGCCCCTGTGTCCCCGGTGGCTCTCTGTGCTCCCTGTGGTTAAGCTCTTGGCCCCCTCCCGCGAAAAAGGCGTAGAGGCCAAGCTCGTATGGCAACGGGACCTCCTTCCGCCGCGACCGAACCAGCACCTTGGTCACCTTACCGCCTCCTCCGCGCCGTTCTAGAATCAGCCGAGTGCGAGCCCTCGTCCTAATTCTAGTGCTTCTGCCGGCCCTTCCCTCGTCCGCCGACGTCATCCATCTTAAGAATGGACGCACCATCCAGGCCGACCAGGTCCGCGAAAATGCAAATAAAGACCGCGTCGAGTATGACCTCGGCGAGGACACCTACGCCATCCCAAAATCCTCCGTCGACCACATCGACGCCGGCGCCCCCGCCCCCGTTCACGCCGCTCCCGGAGCATCCCCCCCCGACATCACGCCGCCCGCGCCCTCGTTCGACCACGAAGC
>Ga0210407_10001289_pt1 | contig 24015 bp, 20 predicted proteins | sample IncBWC27MmetaG_FD_150860 | JGI IMG/M metagenome (GOLD analysis project Ga0210407, IMG submission 150860) | Forest soil microbial communities from Barre Woods Harvard Forest LTER site, Petersham, Massachusetts, United States - Inc-BW-C-27-M | ecosystem: Environmental > Terrestrial > Soil >... | reverse complement strand
ACTTGCGGGCAGCGCCGAATTTCAGGAGATGATGCACCGCGAGTTTCCCAAAGGCGCGTCGGAATGGCTGGACGCAGTTTCGCGCCGCGGGTTCCTGAAGCTGATGGGGGCTTCGCTGGCAATGGCGGGGATGACTGCTTGCACCAAGCAGCCGCTGGAGCCCATCGTTCCCTACGTGCGCCAACCCGAAGAGGTGATTCCGGGCCGTCCGATGTTCTACGCTTCAGCTTTCACGCTTGGCGGATATGCCAGTCCGATCCTGGTCGAAAGCCATCTCTATCGCCCGACCAAGATTGAAGGCAACGAGCAGCATCCCGCGAGCCTCGGCGGAACGGATATTTTTGCACAGGCTTCAATCCTCGGAATGTATGATCCCGACCGGTCGCAGACGATTGCGTATTTGGGCGACGTGCGCACCTGGGGAAATTTTCTGGAAGCAATCCGCGGACCGCTCAACGCACAGAAAGCCGTACAGGGAGCGGGGATTCGCATCCTGACGCCGACGATTTCGTCGCCCAGTCTCACTGATCAGTTGCGGTCGGTGCTCAAGCTGTATCCGCAGGCAAAGTGGCACGTGTATGAGCCAGTGAATCGCGACAACGTACTCGAAGGCGCGAAGATGGCGTTCGGCCAGCCGGTGGAAACGCGGTACAAACTGGAAAACGCCGATGTAATTCTCTCGCTCGATGCTGATTTCCTTTACGCGGGATTCCCGGGAAACACGCGTTATATCCACGATTTTGCCAAGCAACGCGATCCGGACAAAGGCAATACGAGCCGGCTGTATGTGGTCGAAAGCACGCCCAGTTCGACCGGCGCGAAAGCGGATCATCGGCTGCCGGTGCGTGCAGCAGACGTGGAAAGACTGTTCGGACTCCTGGTCCGGGGTGGGCATCCCCTGAGGGAAGTGGGAAACGGTAACGTCGGCCTCCCCGAGAATCAGTTCAGATTCATGGCCGCTGTCCAGAAGGAGCTTGAGCTCCACCGAGGTTCGAGCCTCGTCATCGTCGGCGATCATCAGCCACCGGCGGTTCACGCTCTCGCCCACGCGATGAACCAAGCCCTGGGCAACGTCGGTAAGACGGTGTTCTACACCGATCCCGTCGATGCGAACCCAGTGAATCACACCGAGTCGCTGAAAGATCTCGTCGCCGACATGCGGGCGGGTAAAGTGGACATGCTGTTCATCATGGGCGGGAATCCCGCCTACGATGCGCCTGCCGACCTGGGTTTTGCCGACGCGCTCAAGAACACAAGTATTCCAATGCGCGTTCATCTCGGCCTCTATCAGGACGAGACCGCCGAACTCTGCCAATGGCACGTGAACGAGTCTCACTACCTCGAATCATGGGGCGATGCTCGCGCCTACGACGGCACTGTGACCATCGTGCAGCCGCTGATTGCTCCGCTTTACGGTGGAAAAAGCGTTTACGAACTAACCGCTCTGCTTGCTGGTCAAGCTGAAGCCACGGGCCACGAAGTCGTTCAGAGCTACTGGAAGAAACAGCATCCAGGCGCGGACTTTGACGCATTCTGGAGGAAATCACTGCACGACGGATGGATCGCAGGAACAACATTCGAGCCGAAGTCAGTGAGCCTGAAATCCGCGATATTTCCTCCGGCCCCGGCCAGCGATGAAAAATCCATCGAGATCAACTTCCGCCGTGATCCTTCCGTATACGATGGCCGCTTCTCCAACAACGGCTGGTTGCAGGAACTACCCAAACCGATGTCGAAGATCACTTGGGACAATCCCGTGCTCATCGGCCCGGCCATGGCAGCGCGGTTGGGGCTGAAGACCGAAGATCTGATCGAGCTTGAACTCAATGGCAAGAAGGTGACTGCTCCCGTCTGGATCCAAGCTGGTCACCCCGACAATTCCGTCACCGCATTCCTGGGTTATGGACGTAGGCGCGCAGGCCGGGCCGGGACGGGCGCAGGCTTCGACATGTATCCACTGCGCTACAGTGCGACGCCGTGGTTCACAAGCGGCGTGAATATCACCAAGGCCGGCGGAACTTACAAGCTGGCCTCGACTCAGGGCTACCAGACGATGGACACGCCGGCGGGATCGCGGCCGCAGGTTCGACAGGCAAGCCTCGAGGAGTATCACAAGGAACCAGAGTTTGCGAAGGAAGAAGAGCCTCCAGCCGAACTGACGTTATACAAACCTTATCCGTACGAGAAGGAACCCTATGCCTGGGGCATGACCATTGATTTGAATGCCTGCGTGGGCTGCAACAATTGCATCGTCGCTTGCCAATCGGAAAATAACATCCCCGTTGTCGGCAAAGAGCAAGTCGTGATCGGCCGTCACATGCACTGGCTGCGTGTGGATGCTTACTATCAGGGCGACCGCGATAATCCGAAAGCGTACTTCCAGCCCGTCCCCTGCATGCAATGTGAGAATGCGCCTTGCGAAGTGGTGTGTCCGGTGGGTGCGACCGTGCACAGCAGCGAAGGCCTGAATGACATGGTCTACAACCGCTGCGTGGGCACGCGCTACTGTTCCAATAATTGTCCCTACAAAGTGCGGCGCTTTAATTTCCTGCTGTTTCAGGATTGGGAAACGCCTCAGCTCAAGATGATGCGCAATCCGGACGTCACCGTGCGCAGCCGTGGCGTGATGGAAAAATGCACTTATTGCATCCAACGCATCACCCAGCACCGAATTGATTCCGAGCGCGAAGATCGCAAAATTCAGGACGGCGAGTTGCAGACAGCCTGCCAGCAGTCTTGCCCCGCCAACGCGATTACGTTCGGCAACATTAACGATCCCAACAGCCGGGTTTCAAAACTTAAGGCGGGTGCACGCAACTACAGTTTGCTGGCCGATCTGAACACGCGGCCGCGAACCACGTATCTGGCGGAAGTTCGCAACCCGAATCCTGAGTTGGAAAGTTAGTTGGAAAAATAAGCGGAGCACGATCGAGAAAAATGGAAGAGCAAAGACAACCCGTGACGCTCGGCCAAGGCGCTCCGGTCATCGAGCCAGGATACACCTTCGGCACGGTCACCGACAAGATCAGCTCGATCGTCCTGACCCGCCCTACTTCCAACGGTTGGTTTCTTGGCTTTGGCATCGCGTTCCTGCTGACCATGATGATGCTGTTCGCCATCGGATATTTGTTTGCGCGCGGCGTTGGCATCTGGGGCGTGACCATTCCGATCGGCTGGGGCTTCGCCATCGTGAACTTCGTGTGGTGGATTGGAATCGGGCACGCAGGCACACTAATCTCCGCAATCCTGCTGCTGTTGCGCCAATCCTGGCGCAATTCGATTAACCGATTCGCCGAAGCTATGACGTTGTTCGCAGTCTCGGCCGCAGGCATCTTTCCGCTGATCCACGTGGGCCGCCCCTGGCTGGCCTATTGGTTATTTCCTTATCCCAACACCATGGGCGTGTGGCCGCAGTTCCGCAGCCCATTGGTGTGGGATGTTTTTGCCGTGTCCACCTACGCAACCATTTCCTTATTGTTCTGGTTCATCGGCCTGATTCCAGATCTGGCGACGCTACGGGACCGCTCCACCAATCGGGTGGCGCAAATGATTTATGGAATGTTGGCCATGGGCTGGCGTGGTTCGGCGCGGCACTGGCATCGCTATGAGACCGCCTACCTGTTGCTCGCCGGACTCGCGACTCCGCTGGTGTTGTCGGTTCACACTGTAGTCAGCTTCGACTTCGCAGTCGCTATCGTGCCCGGCTGGCATACCACGATTTTCCCGCCGTACTTCGTCGCGGGCGCGATTTATTCCGGCTTTGCCATGGTGTTGATGCTGGCGATTCCCATCCGCAAATTCTATGGCCTCGAAGACTTCATCACCGAACGTCACCTGCAAAACTCGGCAAAAGTCATGCTGGCGACCGGCTTGATTGTGGCCTATGGCTATGGCATTGAAGCCTTCATGGGGTGGTACAGCGGCAACCGCTATGACGGTTTTCTTCTTTGGAACCGCCTGCACGGGCCTTATGCACCTTGGTATCTCGCGCTGCTGGCTTGCAATATTTTTGTTCCGCAAGTGCTGTGGATTCGCAAATTGCGAACCAATCCGGCTGCTTTGTTTGTGATTTCGGGAGTCATTCTCGTCGGCATGTGGCTGGAGCGCTTCATCATCGTCGTGGTCAGTCTGCACCGCGATTTCCTCACGTCCTCGTGGGGCATGTATTACCCGACTCGCTGGGACTGGATGACCTACATTGGCACCATGGGCATGTTCCTGGCCGCGATGTTCCTGTTCGTCCGCATCCTGCCGATGATTTCAATCTTTGAAATGCGCACCTTGCTGCCCGAAGCGGAGGTGAAGGAATGAAGCACACTCCGATTTACGGCATGATGGCCGAGTTCGACTCCGCCCAAAATCTGGTGGACGCGGCTCATCACACGCATGAAGCTGGCTATCTGAAGATCGACGCCTACAGCCCCTTTCCGGTCGAGGGCTTGGCGGAAGCAATCGGGTTTCACAAAAACAATGTCCCGCTGGTGGTGCTGATCGGTGGATTGATCGGTGGCCTGTCGGGCTACCTCATGCAGTACTGGATCTCGGCGGTGAGTTATCCCGTCAACGTGGGTGGTAAGCCTTATCATTCGTGGCCGGCATTCATCGTGGTGACTTTCGAGATGACGATCCTGTTTGCGGGAATTTCTGCTGTGTTTGGAATGCTGGCGTTGAACGGCCTTCCGATGCCGCACCATCCCGTGTTCAATGTCCCGCGCTTTGCCCTGGCAACGAAAGACAGGTTCTTTCTAATCGTGTTTTCCACTGATCCCAAATACAGTTCGAGCGAAACCCGTCGTTTTCTGGAGAGCCTCGGACCGCGATCGATTTCGGAGGTGCCCAGCTAGAGCCATGTTGCGCCTCCGCACGATTTCGCCGTTAGGATTGCTCGTTGTGCTGGCCTTGGCCGGTTGCCGCCAGGATATGCAAGACCAGCCCCGATTCAAGCCGCTGGCCAAGAGCGATTTTTATGCCGACTTGCGCTCCGCACGCACTCCGGTCGAGGGGACTGTAGCGCGCGGGCAACTGCATGAAGATTCGTATTTCTATACCGGCAAGTTCGGAAACAATCCCGGCGACTACATGCCTTTCCTCGTCAGCGAAGATGTGCTGGCCCGTGGCCGTGAACGTTTTAACATTTACTGCGCACCTTGCCACTCCCGCCTCGGCGACGGAAACGGGATGATCGTGCAGCGCGGCTTTCGAACTCCGCCGTCTTATCACACCGAGCGCTTGCGTAAAGCGCCTCTGGGATATTTCTTCGATGTAATGACCAACGGATTTGGCGCGATGCCCGAGTATGCATCGCAAATTTCGCCGCGCGATCGCTGGGCCATCGTGGCTTATATCCGAGCCTTGCAGTTGAGCCAAGGTGCGACCATGGGCGATGTTCCCTCAGGACAAAAGATGCCGTCAGAGGCACCGGTATTCCGCGGAGATCCGGGTTCCGGCGCAACTCTGCCCGAGCTCCAGACGCGTGACGAGAAGGGCGAGGAAACGAAATGAGCACGGCGCACGCGAACAACCTGAACCTGACGGCGCCCCCGGTGGTCAAGACCATCGAAAAGCGCTCGCTGGTTATCGGCTTGATTTTCGTCGCGATTTCGTTGGTTCTCGCGTTCCTGCGCCCGGATGAATTTTTTCGTGCCTACCTCCTCGGCTACATGGCCTGGCTCGGAGTGACTCTCGGATCGATGGCGATTCTGATGATCCGGCATCTCACCGGCGGCGGTTGGGGCATGGTAATCCGCAGAATTCTGGGCGCGGCTATGCGATGCCTTCCGCTGATGGCAGTGCTGTTTGTTCCGATCCTGTTCGGACTTCCTAAGCTCTTCGTATGGGCGCGGCCTCTGGATTCCATCGCCGACAAACATCTTCATGAGCATTTGCAGGAGCTGACCAGTTCCTACCTCAACGTTCACGGATTCATCATCCGGGCAGCGATTTATCTGGCAATCTGGAATCTGTTGTCGTTTCTGCTCACCAAGTGGTCGAAGGAGCAAGACACTCCCCCGTCGCGAGATAACAGCAACCGCTTCAAGGCGGTGAGCGGGCCTGGACTGATCCTTTACGCTTTTACGATTTCCTTTGCCGCCATCGACTGGATCATGTCCATCGATCCCAGTTGGATTTCCACGATCTATGGACTGTTGATCCTGATCGGCGAGTTGCTGTCGGCGATGTGCTTCGCCGTTGTGGTTGAGCGGATTCTGGTCAACTACAAACCGATGTCGGAGATGTTAAAACCTGATTTTGTGCATGATCACGGCAAGTGGATGCTCACCTTCATCATGGTCTGGGCCTATTTCTCCTTCTCGCAGTGGCTGATCATCTGGGCCGGAAACCTGCCGGAAGAAATCACCTGGTACATGCGGCGGTTGAACGGCGGCTGGGGATTCGTGGGATTGATTCTGGTAGTGTTTCAGTTCGCCGTGCCCTTCGTCCTTCTGCTGTCGCGCCCGTTTAAACGGGACATTCGACGATTGGCCAGGCTGGCAGCTTGGATCATGGTGATGCGCTACCTGGATCTTTTCTGGATCATCGAACCCAATTTTTCAAGAACGTTGAACTTCACGCTGGCGGATTTAGTGGTCCCCGTTGCCATTGGCGGTATTTGGTTGGCTTATTTCTTCCGTAATCTGAATTCGCTGCCACTTCTGCCTGCGTATGACGTGTCCGCGAGCGAAGTACTGGAACCGGCACATGAGTGAAGAGATGAAATTCGGCCCGGGCGAAGAGGGCTTCGAGCGGCAGGATCTAAGCTCGCGTGGAGTGTTCGCATTTCTGATCAGTCTGGCTGTGGGCGGGTTGCTGGTCTATTTCGTCGTCTGGGGGTTGTATGACTTCCTGGATGCACGTCAGCGATCGCATCAGCCTCAGCAAAGCCCGCTGGCGAAGCAATCGGATGCCGATCAGCGCATCGTCTCGCCTGAGGAAGTCGCGCAGTTTCCCCAACCGCGACTGGAACGGAACGAGCGAGTTGAGATCAGGGATTTTCGCTTGAAGGAAGAGCAAACGCTGAACAGCTATGGCTGGGTTGACGAAAAGGCTGGGGCGGTACATATCCCGATTGAACGTGCCATGCAGTTGCTGGCCCAGCGCGGGTTGCCGACTAAGCCGAAGGCGGGAACCGCTCCTTCGTCTGCGGTCAACGTAGCGAATCAATCGGCGGAACGTTCAGACACCGGCGGCACATCCAGTCAGGACAAGTTGCGGTCGCCAAAGTGATGAAAGGGAATCTAGCTGTGCTGAGTGGCATGAGATCGAAGTTGGTTGCCGCGTCGGCGGTCTGCATCCTGACTCTGCCCGCTTGGGGCCAGGGAATGACGCAAGGTATCATGTCGCCGCCAGCGAACGTGCGTCCACCGGGACTGAAGAACGTCGGGATCGAGCAGCGCCTGAACGAACAAATTCCCTCCAGTCTCACGTTTCGCGACGAAACCGGAAAATCGGTCCAATTGGGAAATTACTTCGGCAAGAAGCCGTTGATTTTGAATCTCGTTTACTACCAATGTCCGATGTTGTGCGGAGAAGTCTTAAGCGGTCTGGAAAGCGCGCTCCGCGTGTTGAAGTTCGACGTGGGAAAAGAGTTTGACGTTCTCACCATAAGCTTTGATCCCAAAGAAACTCCGGAAATGGCATCCGCAAAGAAGGCGGAATACTTGAAGCGCTATGGACGGCCCGGCGCTGCCCAGGGCTGGCATTTTCTGACTGGGCCACAGGCGTCGATTGACGCGCTCACGAAAGCCGCCGGTTTCCAGTATCAATACGATCCCAAGAGCGGCCAATTTGCCCACGCGACCGCGATCATGGTGCTGACCCCCGAGGGAAAAATCGCGCAGTACTATTACGGAGTCGAGTTTGCTCCCAAGGATTTGCGTCTGGGATTGATTCAAGCATCGGAGAACAAGATCGGCACGGTGGTCGATCAGGTATTGCTATATTGCTACCACTACGATCCGGACACGGGGAAATACGGAGCGATCATTAACAGGGTTCTGCAACTGGCTGCAGGCGCGACCGTGCTGATTCTCGGAACATTTCTGCTGGTGATGTTCCGCATGGGGCCTGCTATCGAAGTGCGGCGGCAAGAAATGCCTGACGGCGGACGACCGATGACCAACGACTAATTTATGTTTGAGAACCTTCCACTTTGGCCGGTGCGCGCCTCCAGCGGGGCGGGCAATGTAGACGCACTCTACATTTTCCTGCTTGCGCTGTCCGCGTTCATGTGCGCTGCCATCTTCACCATGATTCTGATGTTTGCGACCAAGTATCGTCGCCGTCGCGGAGTTGAAGCGGAGCAAATCGAAGGCTCATCCGCGCTGGAAATCACCTGGTCGATAATCCCGCTGGGAATTTTCATGGTCATTTTCCTCTGGGGCGCGGTTATTTACTTCCACGAGCGGACTCCTCCCCGGGGCGCATCCGAAGTGTACGTCGTAGCGAAACAGTGGATGTGGAAGCTTCAACATCAGGAGGGGCCCCGCGAGATCAACGAACTGCATGTGCCGGTGGGCCGCGACGTCAAACTGATCATGACCTCGCAGGACGTGATCCACAGCTTCTATGTTCCCGCCTTCCGCATCAAGCAGGACGTGCTGCCGGGACGCTACACAACCGCATGGTTCCGGGCCACGAAGCCGGGTGTATATCATCTGTTTTGCTCGCAATATTGCGGCACCATGCACTCCGGCATGATCGGACAAGTCACAGTCATGGAACCGGCACAATACCAGGCTTGGCTGTCTGGAGGCGGCACGACCGGATCGCTCGCGGCCAGCGGCGAAAGCCTTTTTCAACAATTGGGGTGCCCCACCTGTCACCGCTCCGATACTCAAGGGCGCGGACCCAACCTGGTCGGCATCTTTGGCAAACCCGTGCAACTGGAAGATGGACGAACCGTTGTGGCCGATGAAAACTATGTCCGCGAATCCATTTTGAGTCCGAGCGCGAAAATCGTGAAGGGATTCAAGCCCATCATGCCGGTTTTCCAGGGGCTCGTGGGTGAAGAACAGTTGAATGCGTTGGTGGCATACATCAAGTCGTTGAGCGCGGCGCCGTCAGGACCAGCAGGGCAAACCGCTTCTGGTCCGGCTGGTACGAAATCGCAAAACGTTAAGGAATAGCAATGGCTACCGCAGCAGTTACCGTCGAACGCGAACACTACTTGAACAAAGAGTACGGCATTCGTTCGTGGCTGTTGACCACGGACCATAAGCGCATCGCGCTGCTGTATCTGATATCGATTACGTTTTTCTTTTTTGTCGGAGGATTCTTTGCGCTGCTGATCCGGTTGGAACTGTTGACCCCGGCGGGCGATCTGGTACAAGCCGATACCTACAACAAGCTTTTCTCCATGCACGGCCAGGTAATGATCTTCTTCTTCCTGATTCCTTCCATCCCCGCCGTGTTGGGAAATTTCCTCGTCCCCTTGATGATCGGCGCGAAGGATTTGGCATTTCCGCGGATCAATCTCCTCAGCTGGTATCTTTACATGATTGCCGGCACCGTCTATGTGCATTGCATTGTCACCGGGGGCGTGGACACTGGTTGGACCTTCTACACGCCATTCAGCACAGCCTTCAGCAACACCAGGGTGATTGAGGCGGGAATCGCAATCTTCATCTCAGGATTTTCTTCCATCCTCACCGGTCTCAACTTTGTGGTAACCATTCATCGCATGCGGGCGCCAGGAATGACGTGGTCGCGCCTGCCGCTATTCATTTGGGCCCACTACGCGACCAGCATCATCCAGTTGCTAGGAACGCCGGTGTTGGCGATAACGCTTCTGCTAGTTGTGTTTGAGCGCGCTTTCAACTTGGGCATTTTCGATCCGACTCGCGGCGGCGATCCGTTGTTGTTTCAACATTTGTTCTGGTTCTACTCGCATCCCGCGGTTTACATCATGATTCTCCCGGCGATGGCTGTCGAGAGTGAAGTGGTCGCGTGCTTCACTCGCAAACGCATTTTTGGCTACAACTTTGTAGCCATGTCGAGCATTGCGATTGCGGTGTTCGGATTTCTGGTTTGGGCGCACCACATGTTTGTTGCCGGCATATCGCTCTATTCCGCATTGATCTTCTCGATTCTCAGCTACCTGGTTGCCGTGCCTTCAGCGATCAAAGTTTTCAACTGGACCGCTACCATGTACAAGGGCTCGATCTCATTCACCACTCCCATGCTGTACGCCTTCGGCTTCATCGGCCTGTTCACCATGGGTGGACTCACGGGACTGTTCCTGGCTTGCCTGGGAATCGATGTGCATGTGCACGACACTTATTTCATCATCGCCCACTTCCACTACATCATGGTCGGCGGTGCGGTGATGGGGTATCTCGGCGGGCTGCACTTCTGGTGGCCAAAAATTTCCGGGCGCATGTATCCGGAAGCATGGGGCAGGCTGGCGGCGTTGCTCGTGTTCGTTGGCTTCAATCTGACCTTCTTCCCGCAGTTCATCCTCGGCTACATGGGAATGCCGCGCCGGTACTGGCAGTATCCTCCGGAATTTCAGGTGTTGAATGTTCTCTCGACCGCGGGGTCAACCGTTCTTGCGGTCGGGTACGTTCTACCCATGGTCTATTTCTTATGGTCCATGCGCTACGGGAAACTTGCCGAAGATAACCCGTGGGGCGCGGCTGGCCTGGAGTGGAAGACCTCTTCGCCGCCGCCTACTTTCAATTTTGAGGAAGAGCCGGAAGTGACCTGGGAAGCTTACAACTACGAAGAGATTCCCGCTCCCGCGGAGGTGCAGGTTGAGCGATAGCCCAGTCGCGGTCGAGCAACACGGCCCTGAACTGCTGCATCATTTTGTCGACGCCGAGCAGCAGCGGGACGCAGCCTCTCTCGGCATGTGGCTGTTCCTGGCCACTGAAATAATGTTCTTTGGCGGCATGTTCTGCGCCTACCTGATCTATCGCTTCTGGTACTACAACGAATTCGCCGCCGGCAGCCGCAGCTTGGACATCTGGCTGGGCACGATCAACACCGCTGTCCTGATTTGCAGCAGCTTAACGGTCGCGCTGGGCGTCCGCGCGGCGCAGATGGGCAAACGCAAATTGCTGGTCATTCTGTTGCTGCTGACGATCGTGTTCGGGTTTGCCTTTCTTGGAATCAAGGGGGTCGAGTGGTACGACAAATATAAAGAGCATCACATCCCAGGGCCATCGTTCAACGTAGACGATCTGGTGAAAGCCTACCCGCAGATTCACATCGACCAGCAACACGAGCAAATCTACTTTTCGCTTTACTTCGCCATGACCGGCTTGCACGCCCTGCACATGATCATTGGCGTGGGCATTTTCGCTTTTCTAACGTACTACGCGTGGAAGGGCCGCTACACGCCGAAGTATTACACGCCAATTGAAATGGGCGGCCTGTACTGGCACTTCGTGGACATTATCTGGATCTATCTTTTCCCGCTGCTTTACTTGATCGACCGGAAGCCGCTAAGGTGAGCCGCTATGTCTGAACACGTAATGTCGAGCAAGTTTTACTACACGATCTGGATCGCCCTTTTGTGTCTGACGGTGATTACCGCTGCGGTTTCGTTCGTCGACCTGGGGAGATTCAACACGGTCATCGCGCTGATCATTGCCACGTTCAAGGCGCTGCTCGTGGTGCTGTTCTTCATGCACGTAAAGTACACCAGCGAGAAATTAACCAAGACGGTAATCGTCGCCGCCATCTTCTGGCTCTTGCTCCTGCTGCTGCTCAGCATGGCCGACTACACCACGCGTCTTCTTGCATAGTTCAGGCTGTGCCCGAAGCTTGAGTTGAGATATACTCCGCTGTCGACACGTACCCGGCGACATTTCTTCCAGAATTTGCGTCTCCTGTTCACATGAAACGGAGCTTCGCTGAACTCGCCCACGCCGCCAAGTCTGTTACGGTGGATGCGATCGGACTCGCCTCCGCCCTGAGCCGGCATGTGCGCGGTGATGTGCGTTTCGACGATGGCAGCCGCGCTCTTTATGCTACCGATGCCTCGAACTATCGACAGGTTCCCATCGGAGTGGTTGTCCCTCACGATGTCAACGATGTCATAGCGACCATTTCGCTGGCGCGTGAATATGGTGCGCCCATTCTGTGCCGGGGCGGGGGAACTTCGCTTGCGGGACAGTGTTGCAATGTCGCCGTGGTGCTCGATTTCAGTAAATACATGGCGGAGATTATCGATATTGATCCGGCGCGACGGATTGCGCGGGTTCAGCCGGGAGTTGTCCTTGATCGCCTGCGCAACGAGGCGGAAAAACACCATCTCACTTTCGGCCCCGATCCCGCAACCCACGATCGATGCACCCTGGGCGGCATGATTGGAAATAACTCCTGCGGCGTGCACTCGGTGATGTCGGGCAAGACCGACGACAACATCGAAGAATTGGAAATCGTCACCTACGATGGCTTGCGCATGAATGTGGGCAAGACCAGCGATGCCGAATTGGAGAAGGTCGTCGGCGAAGGCGGTCGTCGCGGGGAGATTTATGCCGGATTGAAGAAGCTGCGCGACACCTACTCGGAACTTATCCGCAAACGCTACCCTAATATTCCGCGACGGGTGTCCGGTTACAACCTGAATTATCTGCTTCCAGAAAATGGTTTTCATGTGGCGCGCGCGCTGGTGGGATCGGAGGGCACTTGCGTCACCGTACTTGAAGCATCGTGCCGGTTGGTTGAGAGTCCGCCCGAACGCGTGCTCCTGCTGATTGCGTATCCCGATATCTTTCAGTGTGCCGATCGTGTACCGGAGATCATGGCTCACCATCCGATCGGCCTCGAAGGCATCGACGACTTGCTTGTCGAATTCACCCGGCGCAAGCGGCTGAGCCCGGAAGGACTCGCTCTGCTGCCCCCCGGCGGCGGTTGGCTCTTGGTGGAGTTCGGCGCGACCACGGCTGCCGAAGCTGAATCGCAGGCGCAGCAGGTGATGCGGACCCTCAACCAAAGTTCGAGTCCGCAAATGCGACTGTTCACAGACAGGCAGTTGGCAAAGCGAGTCTGGGAAGTGCGCGAGTCGGCTCTGGGAGCCACTTCCCACGTGCCGGGCGAGCCGCCGGGCTGGGAGGGCTGGGAAGATGCCGCCGTAAATCCAGACAAGCTAGGCAGCTATCTTCGCGATCTTTTCAAGATGATGCAGGGCTACGGCTACCGCAGCGCTCTCTACGGACACTTCGGCCACGCCTGCGTGCACATGCGGATCAACTTCGATCTGCAATCCAAGCAAGGTATCGCCAACTACCGCAAGTTCGCCGAGGAAGCCGCCGATTTGGTCGTCAGCTATGGCGGATCGTTCTCCGGCGAACATGGCGACGGTCAGTCGCGCGCGGAATTGTTACCGAAAATGTTTGGCCCTGAGTTGATTCAGGCTTTTCGTGTGTTCAAAGCGCTCTGGGATCCGGAATGGAAAATGAATCCGGGCAAAGTTGTTGAGCCCTACAAGTTGGATGAGAACCTGCGCCTTGGCGCTGACTATAAGCCATGGGAGCCGGAGACGCGCTTTAAGTTTCCCGAAGATCAGGGCAGTCTGGCCTACGCGACCTTACGATGCGTGGGAGTTGGGAAATGCCGGCGCGATGAAGGCGGAGTCATGTGTCCCAGCTTCCGCGCGACGCGTGAAGAGGAACATTCAACCAGAGGCCGGGCTCACCTTCTCTGGGAGATGACTAAGGGCGACGTGATTCGAGACGGCTGGCGCGACCAGCGCGTGAAAGATTCGCTCGATTTGTGTCTCGCCTGCAAAGGGTGCAAGAGCGATTGTCCCGTCGGCGTCGATGTGGCCACGTACAAAGCGGAGTTCCTGTCGCACTACTACGAAGGACGGCGGCGCCCGCGCAGCGCATTTGCTTTCGGCAATATCGACATCTGGGCTCGTCTCGCTTCGAAGGCGCCGGGACTGGTCAATCTGACGACGCAACTGCCTTTCCTGCGCGATATCGCAAAATTGATGGCAGGCGTTCCGACGGAGCGGAGCATTCCTGCTTTCGCGCCGCAATCGTTTCGTCAATGGTTCAGCCGTCGGCAGCCTTCCAACCTACAAGGAACACCGGTGCTGCTGTGGCCGGACACATTCAACAATTACTTCCTGCCGGACACGGCGAAGGCTGCCGTGGATGTCCTGGAATCTGGCGGCTATCGCGTGATGCTACCTGAAGCCAACTTGTGTTGCGGACGGCCGCTCTACGACTGGGGCATGTTAGATCGGGCCCGACATCTTCTCCTTCAGATTCTTGGTGCTCTGGAGACCGAAATGGAGCAGGGAATTCCGATCGTTGTCTTGGAACCTAGTTGTGCCGCGGTGTTTCGCGACGAACTCGTGAATCTGTTTCCCACGGACGAGCGAGCTCGCCGACTCTCACAGCAGACATTCTTGTTGAGCGAGTTCTTGGAACGAAACCAGTTTCGGCTTCCGAAATTGTCGCGCAAAGCGTTGGTCCATGGCCACTGTCACCACAAATCGGTGATGAGAATGACCGACGAAGAAGCTGTCCTTCGAAAGATGGGGATCGATTTTCAGACTCCGGCGCCGGGTTGCTGCGGCATGGCCGGGGCGTTTGGCTTTGAATCGGACAAATACGAGATCTCGGTTGCGATTGGCGAATTGGAACTCTTGCCGGCGGTGCGGAAGGCCTCCCCCGAATGTTTGATTATCGCCGATGGCTTCAGTTGCCGCGAGCAAATCGCACAATGCACTGATCGCCACGCTTTGCACCTGGCGGAGGTGATTCAGATGGCGATGCGGAGCGGGTTCGCTGGAACCGACGGACTCTACCCCGAGCGGACGCTGGTCGAAACTAGACAAGCGCAGGTGAAGCAATCGATGAAGCGAGCAGGGTTGGCCGCTGCTGGAACCGCCGCGGTGGGCGCAGCTTTCTGGCTCCTCAATCGGCGCGACTAGGCTGCTAAGTTGTTGATGGCAAAGCTTTCTTGTCCGCACGCCTCGCCAGACCGCTCGGATTCTGGGAAAATAGGTATCTTGCGGTGGCTCGGTCAGTCTCCGCTGTCTCTTTGGGCAGGCTCCAACAATGATCCGGGACACTGAATCCGCAATCACGATTGCCGACGCCTCCGGGCAGCCCCAAATCGCTCCGTCGGTGGACCCATCGATCCACGGCTCAGTTCTTGTTCTGATTCAATTCGATGTCTGCGAGGAGATCCGGCTCGACAAGCTGCGCGAGATTTTCGGAGCACGCACTTTGGAGCAACCCAACCTCAAGCATCCGACGCCGGGGTATGTCCGATATCAGCGGCCGCCGGTGGTTGAGCCGATTGACCCATTGGTTCTGGAGAGCGGCGAGCGCCTCGAAGGCCAGATTAAGTTTTACGATTACGGCGTGGTGAGCGTGGTACTGGAGTTGCCATTTTCGGGCGACTGGGACACATTGGTTCGCTTGGGCAGCCGCTGGGTGTGGGACGTGGATTTCGCCGGACATGCTTCGCGCATTGCCCATCAGAAGCTGGAGCGGGCAGCTCCAGCACTGGTGAAGCCTTATGCGGATTGGCTAAGCGAAGATTACTTTATTTTTCATGTGCGCGAAATCAGCGGTTCTCCATCGGTTGCGGAACTGATTGCGGCGCAAGGCGCGCGCATTGCCCAGATCGTCCGTGGAGAAACCGCGCAGCTCTCCGAGGGCGAGCAAAACGAAATTCTCCAGTCGCGAATCTCGTATTACCCCAACGACCTGACCGTAATCAGTTGGAATGCGGCTTTTCTGTACGACAGCGTGACCGGCGCGGAGACTGCCATTCAGTTATTGGAGTACGCAAATTCGCAGTTGCTCGAATTCCGCCACTACGATGAATTTCTCACCCATGAACTGGAGAGCGTCTATGCCTCGTTTGACGAGGGCACCGGAATGCTGGCGCGCTGGCGTCTGGCGCGCGCCGCCACCAAGCTGCATACGGTTTTGCTCGACGTAAACGAACTCACCGAGCACGCCGACAACGCGATCAAATTTCTCAGCGACATGTTCTCCGCGCGCCTGTACAAACTTGCAGCCTCGAAGGTCGGCGTTCCGGACTACAAAGATCTGGTTACACAGAAGGTGCAAACCGCCGAGGAACTTTATCGCTTCATGGTCGACCAGTTCAATCAGAGCCGCGCCTTCGTTCTGGAACTCATGGTGGTAATTATTCTGATTATCGAACTGGTCTATTTCTTTCGCGGCAAACCGATCTGAGAACTGAGAACCAGAATCTGAGAACTGATTTCCTATCACCCGCACTATCCCGAAGAACGATGCGAGGCCTAAAAGGCAAGCGCGTATTGGTCACCGGCGGCGCCAGCGGAATCGGCGCAGCCACAGCCGCGCGTTTCCTAGAGGAAGGTTCAGCCGTATGCGTGCTCGATCGCGACGCCAAAGCCAATGACAGAATTCGTCAGCACCTGCCGGACCTAGCCGGAGCGCTCGCAGCGGACGTCTCCAACCTCATGCAGGTGCAGGCTGCGTTTGACGATGCCGTGCGCATCATGGGCGGAGTCGATGTGCTGATCAATAATGCAGGCATCAGCATTCGTCATGATTTCCTTAAAATTACTCCGGAAGAATGGGACAAAGTAATTGCGGTGAACCTGACCGGCGTGTTCTACGTTGCCCAGACAGCTGTGCGGCACATGTGGGAGCGCGACGGTGGAGTCATTCTGCAAACCGCGTCGACCAATGGGATCGTAGGCCAGCCCTTCTACGCGGATTACAACGCGACCAAGGCTGGCGTGATCGAGCTGACTCGAACCCTGGCTTTGGAACTCGCGCCCAAGGTTCGGGTGTGCGCCGTGGCGCCCGGATACGTGCTGACTCCCATGCAGCGCGCCGAGTACACCGATGTGATGTTGGAAGAAGTAAATCGCAAGATTCCCCTGCAAAGACACGCCCAGCCCGAAGAGATCGCAGCCTTGTTTGCCTTCCTGGCATCCGACGACGCCGCATATATGACAGGCCAGGTATACACAATTGATGGCGCCGAAACTGCGGGCGGGCTCGCCAGCCGCTAAAAATCGGCAGACGCTACTTCGCGTCGATCCGCAAAATGATGTTCACCTGCTTGCGGTCATCGAATTGACTCACCGTCTTGGTGTCGCTCTTCAGGCCCTTGTATTGAGCGTAGACTTCGTAATCAATGTTCGGCGAAAGATCAGGAAAGTGGTACGCGCCGTCGGTGCCGACGATATAACTCTTCACGGCACGGGTCCGTGTATTGGCGAGGTAGACCACCGAATCGACCAGAACATTGTCGCGCCGATCGAGCACCTTGCCCGTCAGCATCCGGCCGGCTGTGTCCTTGTCCTTGTCTTTGGCGTAGGGCGTGGCAACCGCCATCAGGCCAACCAGCAGCACCAGAACCACAACTCGACAATTCCTCAAGTGGTTCCTCCTCCCCCAGCTTACCTGACAATCGGCGTCGGTCGTCTGGCTATTTGAGATGCAGTCCGGTGTCGACACGTTCGTCCGCATCTACGTGTACTTTGACCTCTTCCCCTTGTAGCGGATTGCCATTCTCGGATTTCCGGTCTTTCACGTCAGCCCAAATCACGTAATCCTGCTTGCCCGCCGGAACGCGTTGGGCGAACTCACCATGATGATCGGAGTAGAGCTCCCAGCGCACCTTCTTTTCACCCTCCCGGCGAATCTTAACCCGAACCCCGAAGAGCGGGTGATCGTTGGGACCCCAGACCGTACCGAAGATAAGGGCGTAGGGTTTCTCGGGTTTGTCTCCCGACGAAGAAAACACGCTCGCATCAATGGCTGATCCTGCGAGGGAGAGCACAACTGAGAGACACAACCCAAAGAGCATCATTCGAGGGGCCGAGCGGAAGCGCGAAGTCACAACCTCGCGAACCTTACGAATAATCACCGTCCTCGACTTCCTCTTCGTCGTCCTCTTCGTATTTCGCCTCATCCACGGGCTTCAACTCGATGGGACTTACCGTGACCACCTCGAAATCCGTGCCACACTCCGGGCAGGACACGATTTCTCCCTCATCGACTTCGTCTTCTGTGATGTCGAGGTTGGTTTCGCATTCCGGGCAATGAACCACAATGGCCTCCATTCTATTAGACCCCCCTGATAATATTTAGTGTCTCTTGAGCCGAAGGTCAAGTCCTCGATTTTCTCAACCCGCCGGCCACTCCGCAAGCCCTTGGCTGACAGCTATTCCAACAACGGTCATGAAACTCCAACGCTATGGTTGTGCGAATCCTGGTGGCTCGAGACGCTGGCGGAACCCCACTGCCCGAGCGCTAAATCCTAAACCTGATAAGATATTTGAACGGCTTGCTTATTCTTGAGGCATAGGTAGCCAGCTCCCCAACTGGCAACCGAGAACTGACAACTGCTCTTATGTATCGCGGACGAACCCTCTCGCTGAGTTTCCCTCCCTTCACCAAGGCTGTGAAATGGCTCATCCTCAGTAATGCGGCAGTCTATCTGCTGATCGAAATACTGAAGTTTCTCAGCCCTGACCTCGGTAGGGCAGTGACCCTCGGCTTGGCTCTGGTACCCGCTTACGTCATGCATGGCTGGATATTTCAGTTAGCGACGTATTCGTTCGTACACGCCGGCGTTCTGCACATTCTTTTCAATATGCTGGGCCTATGGATGTTCGGCGCGCAGTTGGAATCTGACTGGGGGCCTAGGCGGTTCTTCGAATTCTACTTCTTCTGTGTGATCGGAGCGGCGCTGACCACGATTGCAATCTCGTACACCGGCCTGGGTGGTGTTTCGCCGGAAACCCCGACAGTGGGCGCGTCCGGGGGAGTGCTTGGCATTCTGATGGCGTTCGGCATGCTTTACGGCGATCAGGAGATCATGCTATTTCCGATTCCGTTCTCGATTCGCGCAAAGTATTTCGTCGCCGGAGTCGCGTTCATCACTCTGGTCGAAGCGATCAGCGCCTCGGGAGCGGGCCGGGGATCGAACGTCGCCTACTTCGCTCATCTCGGCGGATTGCTGTTCGGGTTCCTCTACGTAAAGTTTCTGCCCAAGCGCGGCCTCGCGTACGGAGCCTCTGAACAATACTTCAGCGTGCGGAATTCCTACTACCGCTGGAAGCGCCGCCGGGCCGCTCGAAAGTTCGAAGTATTCATGCGCAAACAGAATCGCCCCCTGAGTGGCACCTTCGACGAACACGGCAACTACATTCCCCCCGATGACGTCGACAAGAAGAACGGCGGCTCGAAATCCGGATGGGTGAACTAGCCCTGCGACGCGCACGTAGCCCCGGACGCCTCGTCCGGGCGGGTCGAGCGAATAACTGATCTTCGTGACCCCGAGTTTGCCGGAAAATCCTACCGGAGAACCGAATTCCTGGACCGCTCGAATTCGGGAAGGGCACGAGTTTACTCGTGCCGTAAAGCAAAAACATATCCGGGCTTCAGCCCCTGAGGCAAAGAATTTCAACTCCCATCAATTTCTCAGCAGCCTCAGCCCAAAGAACTTTTGAAACTCGGCGAGTACGGTCGCCGGCAGCCCATCCCGCGTCGCCTTGCCTTTGAATCCAAGATCATGCCCCGCACCCTCGATCTGCAACATCCGACTCTTCGCGGGAATCAGACTCAGCGCCGACTCCATCTCTTCCGGAGAACCAAACGGATCGCGCGTTCCATGCACAAAAAACGCAGGCGTCTGTAACTTGGGCAGGTGCTGAATACGAAGCTGATCGGGCTTGCGCGGCGGATGCAGCGGATACGAAAGCAACAGCAAGCCCTCAACCAAACCCGGCTGATCGGCGCAAAGCATCGTGGACTGGCGCCCTCCGTAGGAATGCCCGCCCAAAAACATGCGCCCTGAGACCAACTTGTGGACAGCCGCGACAGCATTCCTCAATCCTTCCCGATCACGCGCGGCGTCTCCCGGGCGAGGCGGACCAAAGGCTCGGCTTTGGCGAAAAGGCATATCGCAACGCAGGACAGTTATACCCGCCCCGGCGAAAGCTTCCGCCAGCGCCACCAACAGCGGAGCCTTGGAGTTCGATCCGGCGCCATGGGTAAGTATGAGGCCGTCTCCTGAAGGCGTGGCAGGCTGGTGAATAAATCCGCGGACATGGGGATCAAGCGATCTATCGGCGAAAGACTCGAAGCTGGAGTCGGTAGTCATAGTAGAGAAGAGATGTTCAATGGGCAGTATGACATGGGCGGGCCATTCGTACTGCGCGCCGGCGTTAGGATTTTTTTACACTTTTTTTCTTGCACAAATTTCAAAGTCATGGCATCTTGAAATATCTTCTTACGAAAGGACGCTCAATTGGCAAAACAGATAACCAAATCGCCAAGCATGCGACTGCGGCCCCTATGCGGCCTCGGTTGCTTTACGGGCGTCGTCGATCGCGCCAACTGATCTGCGGCGCCTTTCCACGCAAACCCAACTAAAACCATAACTGCGCTGGGTGGCGCAGCCGCGGTTCCTTCGACTGGTAATCGAAAAACCACCGCCGCCGTTTATTTCCCCAGCCCAACTTGAGGCTTACGCGGCGTCTGAGCCGCGTGCCGAAATCCCGAGCGCTGTTTGCGAGGGATCTCATGCTTGAGGCGTTTGCGCGGCGCGAGCGAAGCGGGAGCCGCGTGCCAAAATCCTGAGCCACGCTCTTTGTGGCGAAGGATCCAAACCCGCTAGCAATCCCGAGGCTGTTTGCGACGGATTACACAGGGTCAGTGGTGAAGGCCACGGTTACTTCATTGACAAGGAAACAACCGTGTCCGCATGTTCCCTGACCGTTAGTTTGCTCGTGTGGTGCGGGCGCCCCCGCCCGTAGCAGCAATGTTCGGCCGGTGGTGAAGACAAGGGTTACTTCGCCTCGTAAGCGGGTGGTCGCAGGTTCGAATCCTGCCGCGGACTTTATGCCCGTGTAGCTCATGGCAGAGCACCTACGTACCGTTGTCGCGTGTTCCCCGGCCAATGATTTTCACTTTTGTAAAGCTCCGGCCATTGAGCCGGTTAGAAGGCGCGAAGTATGTGGCAATTCATTAAAAGCGTGTTGACCGGCCAGAATCAGTTCGCCTCTGGCGGGATGCTGCTCATGCTTCTCGGCGGCTTGGGTGTTTACCTGCGAGCCGTGCCCGACAAAATCTTGGAATGGTTGGTCTGCCAAACCACGATGACAATCACGGTGACGGACGATGACGCAGCATTCGTGTGGGTGAAGGAATGGTTTCTCGCGCAGAACTTTCTCGAGCGAATTCGGCGCGTTGACCTCGACACCACCATGCGCGCCGAACGCGTGGCGCTCATCCCCGCTCCCGGCAGGCACTGGTTCTGGTACGGTGGAAGACCGTTCGTCGTCTACTTCTACCGCACTGAAAACACGCTGGAGCGCGTAGCCAGGCGGATCGAATCATTGACCTTCAGGACGGTCGGGCGTCAGCGTGCCTTCCTGCAGCATTTTGTGGACGATGTTGTGGCCTGCCATCTCAAGAGGCTGGGCGTGCAGTCGTTCTTGTTCACGTACAACGATGGCTGGGATTTTGTGGAAGGCTATGCGCCGCGGTTGCTGGACTCTGTGATTTTGCAACCCGGCGAAAAGGAACACCTGGTGCAGGATATTGAAAACTTCCGGAAATCACGGCAGCGCTACGAACGCTTGGGAGTTCCGTACCACCGCGGGTATTTGCTGTACGGACCTCCGGGCACAGGCAAGACGTCCCTGGTGTCGGCGCTGGCGGCGCATTTCGGACTGTCGATTTATTCGATTAATCTTGCCGACTTCAACGACCGCACTCTGATGAACGCGGTCAATCAAATCGTGCGCAACTCGGTCCTGTTGTTCGAAGACATTGATTGCATGAAGAGCAGCAACGCCCGCGTGCCTTCGAACCCGAGCGCGAAGGATGGGACGCAGGCGAGAAACGAAAAAGAGAATGCTATCGAGAAAAACGGGATAACCCTTTCGGGATTGCTGAACGTGCTGGATGGTTTTTATGCGCCGACGAATGTCTTGTTCATGATGACAACGAACCGGATTGAAACTCTGGACGAAGCGCTATTAAGGCCGGGCCGGATCGATTACAAGCTATATCTGGGAAGATCCGGGGGCAGCCAGAAGGTCGAGCTGTACCGCAGATTCTTTCCGGAGGCTTCGGAGCTTGAGGCGCAAGCCTTCGTGGAAACATATCGCTCAGCAGAAACGATGGAGTTCCAGGGCTTGCTGTTGGGGCTAGAGCAGGAATACAAAAGCTGGGACCGCGCAGTCCCAGCGAAAGTAAATTGCTGATACACCTTCACGTGCGGTTGGGTGGCAACATCGTACGAACTTTAGGTGCGTTGTTGCGGCTCTTGGCAAACCCGGAAGGGACTTCAAAACCGATACGGCGACGGGCTGGCTGAGGAGGCTCCATCAGCTCACGAATTGCGTCCATGAGATCTTGAATGTCGGCGTCATGGCCTTCGAGGCGGCGCTCCATTTCAGCCAGCTTTCCGAGAATCTGACGATTTGCGGCAACGGCGCGGCGCATGCGCACAAAAGCGAGCACCACAAAGACGCTCATTTCGATGGCGCGTTTAGAGTTCAGCACCGTCGCCGCCATGATTGCCCCGTGTTCTGTAAAGGCGTAGGGCCGGTATCGTGTGCCGCCATGGCCCGAACTTGAGATCACGTTTTGTGATCTCAAGATTTTGAATTCTTGCTCGGAGATTTGAAATCGGAACGCAAGCGGAAATCGCTTGGCGTTGCGCTTGACCTGCTGGTTCAGGTGCCTTGCTTTGACCCCGTAGAGTTCCGCCAGGTCGGTGTCAAGTATGACTCTCTGGCCGCGAAGGATCACTATCTTCGAATCAACTCTTCTGGCGAGGACGCTTGCAGCTTTACTCATATTTCAAACTTGAGGTCACAATTTGTGACCTCAAGATCGAGTAGAAAGAAGTACTAGCAGGATAGCAAACGAAATGGCGTGAGAGAACCACGAAATTGAGTTCTCAAGAGTTCATCCTGATTTGGGAAACCGCACGCAGTGCAAGGAGGCTACATGGCTCGACGCAACACACTCAATTTCAACTTCGGTCCGCGCACCCACGAGGGCGCACAGGCTCGCCACATCTCGGCTGAACTCCAGTTGCGGCGTTCCGTGCTCGCCTGCCTGCTTTGGGAAAGGCAGTTTTACGAGGACGGAGTCGAGATCGCCGGCCGCATCGCCGAACTGGTGCCGAAGGTTGCAGCCGAAAAGGTCGCGGCTCTTGCCGTCGAGGCCCGAGGGCAGATGAAGCTGCGTCACGCGCCGCTGTTGCTGGTGCGCGAGATGGCGCGTCACAAGACGCATCGCCGTCTTGTCGCCGACACGCTCGCGCAAGTCATCCAGCGTGCCGATGAGCTGTCCGAGTTCGTCGCCATCTACTGGAAGAATGGGCGCGTCCCGCTCTCCGGCCAGGTGAAGAAGGGGCTGGCTGCGGCTTTCCCCAAGTTTGATGAGTACGCCTTGGCGAAGTACGACCGTGGCGGACCCGTCAAATTGCGCGATGCCCTGTTTCTCTGCCACGCCAAGCCGCGTGATGCAGCCCAGGCCGGCGTGTGGAAGAAGCTGATCTGGGGACGCCTCAACGCGCCCGACACCTGGGAGGTTGCACTCTCCTCAGGCGGAGACAAGCGCGAGGCCTGGCAGCGTTTGATCGCGGAGAACAAGCTGGGCGCATTGGCCTTGCTTCGCAACTTGCGCAACATCCGGGAGGCTGGAGTGGAGGAACAGTTGGTGCTTTCGGCTCTGCGCTCCATGATCACGTCGCGTGTACTGCCGTTTCGTTTTCTCGCCGCGGCTCGTTACGCGCCGCAGTGGGAGGAGACGATCGAGCAAGCGATGCTGAAGTGTGTCACCGGGCAGGAGAAGCTGACAGGCAAGACCATCGTACTGGTGGACGTTTCCGGCTCGATGACCGCGGCACTCTCCCGCCGCTCGGAGATGCAGCGCACCGACGCAGCCTACGGGCTCGCCGTGTTGCTGCGCGAGATCGGAGAGAAGGTCAGCGTATTTTCCTTCTCCGACGACCTCGTCGAGGTGCCGGCGCGTTGTGGCTTCGCTTTGCGCGACGCCATCGACGCCAGCC
>Ga0210407_10001288_pt1 | contig 24018 bp, 20 predicted proteins | sample IncBWC27MmetaG_FD_150860 | JGI IMG/M metagenome (GOLD analysis project Ga0210407, IMG submission 150860) | Forest soil microbial communities from Barre Woods Harvard Forest LTER site, Petersham, Massachusetts, United States - Inc-BW-C-27-M | ecosystem: Environmental > Terrestrial > Soil >... | reverse complement strand
TGCGAACCGGCTGGGCGGGGAGATTGTGCGGCTGTGGGTGGCGTCGGTGGATTTCCGCGAAGATGTGGTCGGGTCGGAAGGGCTGATGCAGCGGGTGGCGGAGAATTATCGGAAGATTCGGAATACGTTTCGTTACATTTTGAGCAATCTTTATGATTTTGATCCGGGGCGGGATGCGGTGGCGCATGATGAGATGCAGGCGCTCGACCAGTACATGCTGCGTCAGATGGGGACGCTGAACGGTCAGGTAACGGAATGGTACGGCGCGTTTGCGTTTCACCGGATTTATCACCGGGTCACGGAATTCTGCGTGGTGGATTTGAGTTCGTTTTATTTCGATATTTTGAAAGACCGGCTCTACACCTTTGGGGCGAAGTCGCGGGAGCGGCGAGCGGCGCAGACTGCGCTGTGGACGATTGGCGAGGCACTGGCGCGGGTGCTGGCGCCGATCATGAGTTTTACGTGTGATGAAATCTGGGGGCAATTGCCGGCGGCGAGCGGGCGGCCGGAGAGCGTGCATCTGGATAAGTTCTGGAGTCGAGAGCAGGTTGCGGGGACGCTTTTTTCAGTGGCGTGCTGGGAAAAGCTGGATGAGGAGTGGGGGAAGTTGCAGGAAGTTCGCAGCGTGGTTCTGAAAGCGCTGGAAGAGGCGCGAAACAATAAATTGATTGGCGGGAATCTGGAAGCGCAGGTGAGGCTTAGCGCGCCGGATCCGCTTTATGCGCTGCTGGAGAAGTACAAGGCGGAGCTGCGATATTTGTTTATCGTTTCGCACGTGGGACTGGAGCCGGGATCGGGCGAGCTGAAGGTTGAAGTCAGCAAGGCGGATGGGCTGAAGTGCGAGCGCTGCTGGAATTATTCGACGCGAGTGGGCGAAGACGCCAAGTATCCGACGGTGTGCGAGCGGTGCGCGCCAGTGTTGCGGGAGATGGGGTTCGAGCCGCCGCCGGCTTCCTGACGCTTGGTGGCCAGTCGATTTTAATCATGCGCAAATTCTATTTTCTGATTGCCCTCGGGGTGCTGGCGCTGGACCGCTTTACCAAGCGGCTGGTGGCGAAAGATATTCCGCTGCATGACAGCATCTCGGTGATAAGGCACGTTTTCTATATCACGCACGTGGAGAATAGCGGGGCGGCGTTTGGGTTATTCAACGACTCGCCTTCGCATTGGAAAATTGGGCTGTTGGTGTTGTTCTCGGTGGTTGCGCTGGTGATTGTTTCGGCGTTGCTGTGGCGCAGTCACGCTATGACGGCGTCGGCGGTTGGGCTATCGCTGATTCTTGGCGGGGCGCTGGGGAATTTGTGGGACCGGGTGATCAACGGGCGGGTGGTGGATTTTTTGCTGGTTTATATCGGGTCGTATCAGTGGCCGTCATTCAATGTGGCGGACAGCGCGATTGTGGTGGGGGCGGGGCTGCTGGTGTTTGAGATTCTGTTTGCGAGCGCATCACCGGCAGCGAAGAAATCATAATTCTGTTGCGAAGAGCAAATGTGTGTGTTAGCAATGCGAGCGGCGGTCTGGGGAGGTCCCTAAAATTTGGCCGCGTTGGGAGGAACCCCCGTGAAGCGTTGGAAAAAGATCGTGCTGGTCGTACTTGTTGTGCTGCTGGTAGTAGTTGCGGCTGGGGCGTACAAGATACTCGGGCCGCGGGCATTCCTGGGGCCGCGGGCGCGTCAGCTAACGGCGCGGACTTTTGAGCGGACGCCGGCTCGCCTGGAGCGCGGGAAATATCTGGTGGACGGCGTTCTCACCTGCAAAGGTTGCCATTCCCCGCATGACTGGACCCAGCACGATCCACCCATACCGGCTGGAAAAGAATTCTCCGGAAGCGTTATGGAGGAAGCCAGCCTGCCCGGCCGCGTAGTGGCTCCTAACCTCACTCCCGATATTGAAACCGGCTCCGGAAGCTGGCCGGATGACGCGCTGGCGCGGGCCATCCGCGAAGGCGTTGGGCACGACGGACGCGCACTGTTTCCGATGATGCCCTACTCTAACTTTCACGACTTTCTTTCCGACGAAGACTTGGCGTCGGTGATTGTCTATCTGCGGTCGTTGCCTCCGGTTCATAATCCTTTGCCAAAAACGAAGATCATTTTCCCTTTGAACTACATCATGCGGAACTTTCCGGAGCCGCTCACCGCTCCGGTTCCGGAGCAGACGTTTTCTAGTCCACAAAAGCGGGGGGAATATCTGACGCACCTGATCGGCTGCCAGGATTGCCACACTCCGGTGGGCGCCGACCACAACTTTATTCCCGGCATGGATTTCGGCGGAGGCCAGGTATTTGAAGGACCGTGGGGAAAAGTGGCTAGCGCGAATCTGACGCCCGACCCATCGGGGATCCCGTATTTCGACCAGGCGTTATTTATTCGCACCATTCGCACCGGCTATGTCGGCTCACGGCCGCTGAACCAGCTTATGCCCTGGTCAATCTTCCGCAACATGACGGACGACGACCTGAGCGCGATTTTTGCCTATTTGAAGACGCTCAAGCCAGTTCACCACCGGGTGGATAATTCGATGACGGCGACGCGGTGTCCGCTGGACGGGGGGATGCACGGGGCAGGAGAGCAGAATAAAAAGCCGTAGCGGTCGAGTACAGAATGGTTCGGCGCCGGGTCGGGCCGTGGGATTTCAAGCCTGCGTCACCGACCACGCCATCCGTCACTGATCACTGCACGAAATCAATGGTTTCAAAAATTGGCCCAAAAGCTATAATGCCTTAAGCTTTTGAAGTTTTGGATCGATTTTGGACTGATTGTGGCGAATGAATCCGATGCTCTAAAACTCGCGGTTTCACAGCTGCCCGCAAGGATCGAAACCAAAGACGGCGTCGTCTGCGTCAGCGCCGACTCTGCGGACGGTCCGTTGACCCTGGAGATCCGTCCCTCAGAGTCGAGCTCTTCCATCATCCGGCAAACCACATTCCCCTTGGAACTCATCGAATCCCTGGCTGGGGAGTTGGGCTGCGTTCGGCTGTCGGACCTGGTGCATAGGTATCAGAATCCTAAGAGCGTCTCTGGAGTCCTCAAGGCGCAAATGCTGAGTTATTTCCGGCCTGAGGAGTTTCAGGGCAAGCGGTTGTTGGACTTCGGGTGCGGCTCGGGAGCGTCCACCTGGAGCATGGCGCAACTGTTCCCGGACACGGAAATCGTGGGGGTTGATCTGGTGCCTGCCCGGATTGAAGTCGCGAAGAAGATTGCGGCGTTCCAGGGAATTAAGAATGCGCGGTTCCTGTGCTCGCCTTCGGGGGACCGGCTTCCGGAGCAGATCGGGCACTTCGATTTCGTGATGTTGAGCGCGGTTTATGAGCACTTGCTGCCGCGCGAAAGAACCGTGGTGATGCCGTTGCTGTGGTCGGTAATGAAAGAAGGCGCAGCGATCTTCATCAACCAGACACCGTATCGCTATTTCCCGTTCGAGCATCACAGCACGGGATTGTGGTTCATCAATTTCGTGCCGGATGGAATGGCGCACTGGATGGCGCGCAAGTTCGCGAAATATGATCCCTCGACGCACGATCCGGAGATCAATAGGTCGCCGAATTGGGAGACTCACCTGCGCGGTGGGCTGCGCGGGGGGACGGAATTGAGTATGGTGCGCGACCTCACCAGCGGTAAGAAGTCGGAAGCGCGGATCCTTCAGCCACGCGCCGATTGCGCTCGTGACCGGGCGGATTATTGGCTGGTACGGACGGGGCCACGGCATCGCCCCTTAAAGAAGGCCATCGCCCAACTCTATCGGGTAACCGATAAGCTCCTGGGCTCTGTACCTAGCATGAACGTGGACGTAGTGATTCGAAAAGAAACCGGCGCTCAGGCACGTGCAGCGGCCTAGTCGGTCTGGTCGGATCCTCTGAACTCGTTCAACCGACTAGGGTTCTTTCGACTCCTTGCCGCATCTAATTCTTTAGGTACGTTGACTTCCCTTCTGGTTGACCCTAGATTGGAAGCAGTTCTTTGAATGGTCCATCCCACAGTGGGGGCGTCACGGTTTCGACGGAGATGCTTGCGGCCAAGAGGCATGCCAGGGTGCTCGCACCTGTAATCGTGGGCAAAATGATAATTGCCAATCAAGAAATGGCATACGCAGCTTAATTAATTAAGTTGCCGTCTTCCGCAGCTTCGCCCGTGGGCTGCGAGCGGACGTCACACAGCGGGCTGCTCTTTCTGGCTACGTCTGGGCCGGGAGGTTAAGATCTCAGGCTAGCGGCAACCGTTTCTTGTCCGTTCTGAGCGGCGGTCGCGAACGTCTTGGGCTAGGCGGCAACGCTGAAGGCTTGGGGCATGAACGCGAACAAGCATGTAGTCTCTTGACCAGTAACATTTTCGGACGCGGGTTCGACTCCCGCCGCCTCCACCATACTTAGCGACATCCCCACAGACGGGCTTGAATGGGCCACTCGCCAGCGGACAACACCTAAACTCGCAGAATTGAGTTTCCAAGGCTTAAACTAGCTCATTTTTTTCTATTTTATATTTCGCTTTTTATTCGCCCTTGTGATATTTTAATTTTCGCCATGGGTGTCCCCCTTCCAGCCTACGCGGACGGCCAATATCCCCGTCTAGGGTGGCTTTTTCTTGATCTCAATTCCTACTTCGCTTCCGTCGAGCAGCAGGATCATCCGGAGCTTCGCGGCCGCCCCGTCGGCGTCGTCGCCGTCGACACCGATTCCACCTGCTGCCTGGCCGCCAGCTATGAGGCCAAGGCTTACGGCGTCAAAACAGGCACTTCTGTCAAAGACGCTAAAATTCTCTGTCCTCACATCAGCATCGTGGTTGCCCGCCCCAGGTTGTACGTGGAGTATCAGGAAAAAATCAGAGCCGCCGTCGAAGAACATCTGCCAATCTCCAAGGCTTTCTCGGTTGACGAGATGGGATGCCAGCTTATGGGCCGCGAATGTTTTCTACCCAACGCCACCACGCTCGGCTACAGAATCAAGCATTCGCTGCGTAATGTGGGCGTGGCCCTGCGCTGCTCAATTGGCCTGGCACCGAATTGCTATCTTGCCAAGACTGCCGGTGACCTTTGCAAACCAGACGGTCTGACCATCCTTCTCAAGGAGGACCTGCCGCACGCCCTGCACTGCATGAAGCTGCGCGACGTGGTCGGGATCAGCCACGCCATGGAGAGCCGCTTGAATCAACGCGGAATCACTACGGTCGAACAGCTTTGCAAATTGTCTTCGCAGCAGATGCGTGCCATCTGGGGCAGCGTTCTAGGAGAGACCATGTGGCATTGGCTGCAAGGCGATGACTGGAAGGAGAAACCCGATACTTATCGCAAAAGCGTCGGCAAACAACATGTGCTGGCCCCCAAATACCGCACCCGGGGCCAAGCCTACCTCGTAGGTTTAAAGCTGCTGAGCAACGCCGCGATTAAGTTGCGCCGGCTGAATATGTGGGCGCGCGGCATTGGCATTACCGTGGCCTTTTCTCATCGGTTTCGAGAAATAAAAAACGACAAAGAACCAAGCGGATGGAACGCCCACCGCAACATCACCGCCTGCCGCGATACCATCACGCTGCAGGAACATTTTCAGGAACTTTGGAAAAACTGCCCTTCCAATACTCCGATCCACGTAGGCGTGTGGCTTTTCGACTTGATCCCGGACCACCTGCACACTGCAGGATTTTTCGACGACGCCAAACGTGAGACCATCAGCAGCACCATGGATGAAATCAACAAACGTTACGGTCAGCATATGGTCTATATGGGTGGCTTGCACGGATTGGACGATGCCGCGCCTACGCGTATTCCCTTCTTCAGCGTCCCCGAACTAGCGGATTTCTAAATCTCGTGTCCGGACACTGGCTTTTCGCATCTGATCAATCGTTGACTTCCAGGGGGCAAACCCTAGTCTGGGGTGGTTCTTCGTGGCCAAAGTTTCACAGTTCCGTGAAAACCACGGAGGGACAGGCTCGGAAGGGTAGGGACTCCGTCTCTGGCGTCGCAATGACGCGTTGCGGCGCTTGATGTCCTACCGGTTGGAAAGCTCAGTTTGTCGGTCTTCAATGTCCTTGAGCCGCTGCTTTCGTTTCGGGAACTGAAATCGCTACCGAGTCAGGTTGCGTCCAGATGGCTTTGCCGCGGGTCAACTCAATACGGTGCATGGTGATTTTCAGGCTGCCGCGATCTACTTCTGCCATGAGGTAGTGGTAGTTCACTGCTTTGCTCTGGAAAGGGTCGTCCGGGGCGCGTTCGATGGGATACGCGTGGGCGCCCGCCCCGCCTGTCACAAAATAGGTCACACCGCCGTGCTCATGACGTTCGTAGTTGTGGACGTGTCCGGAGAAAACGACAATCTTTGCGTGGAGGCTCTGCTGCCGGGCTTCCAACGATTTCGCCAATTCTCCCTCTTGGGAACGAGCGGAGTGTCCTCCGCCAAATTTCTTGGCATCTGACGAACTGGTGTAAGGGGGATGGTGAAGAACGATGAAAACGAAATCTACATCGCCGGGAATGTTATCCAATTTCTTGGCGAGCCATTGTCCCTGGTCACCTGAGACCTCATCCAGAGAACTGTCGAGCACCAGCATCAAAGTGTTGGCAATGCGGACAGAATAATAGCGGCTGTTCTTCAAGTCCGGAAAGCGCTGGAAGTAGTTGGCCAGGGCAATCTTTTCATCGCCATGGAGATCGTGGTTTCCCAGCGCTGGGTAAACTGGGATTTTTTTCTCACGCCACACTGCGGTTTCGGTGTCCCACACCTGCCAGTCATTTACGTCGTAACCGTTGTAAACAATGTCGCCACCAAAGGAGACAAACGCAGGATTGGTCTCGGCAATCGCTTGTACCAGCGCCTGGCGCACCGGCGGGTTCGCCGCCTCAGTGTCTTTGGGATCATGAAAGCGCGCATCTCCATAGACGACGAAGTGAAAGGGCGTACTCACTTGCAGTTGCAATTCCACAGGCCCGGTTTGCGGTGCCGGAACCTGTTTACGCGAGCAGGCGCCGCAGGCGAGAAAAACAATGATCATCGCCAATCGCTGCGGACGTTTCATCTAGCGGCTCACTACCATCAGAACGTGAAGCGAAGCATAAATTGAATCTGGCGCGGCAAGCCGGTACCCGTATTCGGGGAAGAGGCGTTATCGTTGTTGTTATTGAAATTATTGGTGGAGGTAACCTGGCCTAATGCAGCTACCGGCTGAAGCATCCATTGGTTAGGTATCGGGTTTCCCCCGCTGTCTGTCGCTTGCTGATAATTAAAGGCAAGATTGTCACCGCTCGGGTCACCGTATTGAGTGTGATTGAAAACGTTGAACAATTGCACGCCGAACTCAGCCGAAACGCGCTCAGTTATTTTGGTCTCCTTGCTGAATGCTATGTCGATCTGCCAGGAGTTGAAAGCCCTGATGAGGCCGTTGGGAGCGTTGCCAAATCGGCTCAGGAGTCCGCAAGTATCCGTGCACACATCATTGCCGGGATCGTCTGCGCCCAGGGGGTCAATCGGCGGCGGCGCGAACGCTGCGGGATTAATGGGGATGGTGTGATTGTGTACTCCTCCTGGAAGATATAAGGGCACACCGGGAACTAGGTCAGGTCTTTGGGTGGTTTGGTCGTTGCCATCGGGGAGCTGAGAGGCGTTGACGTTCATGGTCACGGTGAGCGGATGGCCCGTGTGCCACAGGCCGATGGTGCTGAAGCTCCAACCACCAACGATGTCGTTCAGGAAGCCACCATCATTCAGAAAGTGCTTGCCCATCCCAAAGGGCAGTTCGTACACAGCATTGGCGGTGAAATTGTGGCGGATGTCGAAAACGCTGGGCCCCTTGTCGCAATGCAGGCAGTTGACGTTCTCCGGCCCGTTGGATTCACCGCCTCCAACTGACCCGTCGTTGATGGAATGCGACCACGTGTAGTTGCTCTGGAAGGAGAAACCGTTGGTGAAACGGCGTTCCAGGCTGACTAGCAGGGCGTTATACGTGCTCGAGCCAATATCGGACTTGTAGTCCACCGAACCGTAAGGGTCCCCGCCCGGATAGTATTGGTCAAGTGCACGCTGGCAAATAATATTGCCACTAGCGTCGGTCCCCTGCGGCTTTGTGATGCAGAAGTTCACCCCTCCGCGGGAAAAGAGCCTGACTCCACGCGATCCAAGGTAGTGCACAGACATTACAAAGTCTGCCGGCAATTCATTTTCAACAGATAATCCCCAAGTCTCTACGTAAAGGTCGCGGCGTCCCTGGCGCTGTAAGGCGCGAGGCTGCTGTTGGGTTTGGGTGCCGCCGGGCAGGCCACTCAGATCTGGTACCTCCTGCTGATAGGCCGGCAGGAGAGGCGTGCCGTTACTCGAGGGGTCGAAATTGGCGAAGGCCGTGAACCGATCGCTTTCCAATCCGGCGTTCAAATCGTCATTCTGGGCCGCCCCGTGGTAAATTCCGAAGCCCGATCGAATGACAGACTTGCCTTTAAACGCGCTAGGAGACCAGGCGAAACCGACGCGGGGATCGAAATTCTTGTAGTCAGCGTTGTAAAGCGCAGGATTTTTGGGACAGGGCGGAGTATTGATCGGGGTGGGAAATGGACCGTTTGTGGAGCCCGACCCGAGGCAGACTCCGTGAAATTGGTTCACGTCGAAGACCGTAGTGCGATTGTCCGCCTCATGCGCAACTCCGTAGTCTTCCCAGCGCAGCCCCAAGCTGAGCGTGAGATTGGGAGTCACTTTCCATTCATCTTGGAAATAGGGGAGGTAAAATGTTCGCCGATATTTGTGACAGCACCAGGGAGCGGTGAAGGAAATCCCATAAAGGCTGGCGGTTTCGAAGCCCGCGTCAGAATTGCCAAAACTGAGGATATTATCGGCAGTCTTACCCTGATTCAGCCGAATCCTTCGGATTTCCATTCCTGTCTTGAAAGTGTGACTGCCGCGAACCCAAGTCAAGTTGTCGATCACCCCGTAGGTCGTACCTACTTCGTGATCAGCGTTGATGTCGTTGATGGTCACCCAGCTCGCCGTCTGCACAGAATAGTCCAGAGGCCCAGCCTGAGGATTGATGAACGGCGCACGGTTGACGAACACTTTGGCTTCGTTGAGAAGCGTGGGCGCAATGGTTCGCTGCAGAGCGATAAAGTAGTTCGCGGGGTGATTAATCGTTTGAACGAGGTCGTAGGGCAGCGCGCCACTGCCGTTGGTTCCGCTTACCAGGCTAATGTCTCGCTGTGCACGCCCGTATAACGTCGTTTTGTCGTTGATTTTGTAGTCAATTCTTGTTAGCCAGGTGTCTTCGTGAACCGTAGTTGGCGCGGGCGCCGTGAACTGGTCGGAGGTGGGCGGCTGATCCACGAATGCCCCATCGGGATAGACGTGCACCGGGTTACACCCTCCAATCGAACCGGTCGATGCCCGCCACGGGAAGGCCTGCAAAATGGAACACATCTGTGGCGACTGGGACAAGGTTAGTTGTTGTTCAGCCGGAGAAGGCACCGACACTTGGTTTGTGGTCGCGGCATATTGACGAAGACCTTCGTAGTTGATGAAGAAAAACAGCTTTTTCTTCACGATAGGCCCGCCGAGAGACATCCCGTACTGTCCGAAGCGGAAAGGAGGAATGGCCGGCTTTCCATTGATGTCGAAGTCATTGAAGTTGCGGGCATCGAAAACGGAGTTTCGCAAGTAGCCGAAGGCCGAGCCGTGAAGATCATTAGTCCCTGATTTAGTGACTACGTCGACTTGGCCACCCGCTTGGGTACCGTATTCCGCATCGTATAGCGCGCTGCTGACGCGATATTCCTCGATTGCGTCTTGGGAAATCTGCAAACGCGTTTGCGATTTTTGGGCCTGCTCTTGAATGCCCCCGGCGTCCACACCGTCAATCTGGAAGTTGTTATCGTCTCGCGCGCGTCCGGCGAAGCGAATAGTTCGCTGATCGCCGCCGCCGTCATCTTGGGCGAAGGGAGCGAGCAGGGTGAAGCTTGCCCAGTCGCGCCCGTTGTTGGGCAGATTCGCGATCTGATTTGTATCAATCACCGTGGACGCGTCGGAGGAAGTAAGCTCCGAAGGAGCCGTGGAGGCCTTAACCTCCACTTTTTCGGTGAAACCGCCGGCTTCTAGCCCGATGTCCAAGGTGCGGGTCTGTCCGACCTGCAAAGTGACATCTTCGGTCACGTTGGTTTTGAAGCCAGTTTTCGAAACCGTCGCGGTGTAGCGTCCGACGGCAAGCCCGGGAAAGCGATAGTAACCACGGGAATTGGTAAGCAATTCCTGCGCTAGATCCGTGCCGTCAGCCAGGATTTTCACGCTGGCCCCGGAGATAGCGGCTCCCGATGGGTCGGTCACCGTGCCCTCGAGTTCTGCGCGATCCACTTGCGCCAGGGCCGTTGTTCCTAAGACCAGTGCCAGGATTACCGCAGCGGCAAAAGTGCAAGCAATGTGAGAGATCGAGGGGGAGTGTTTTGGCTTCATGGACTTTAGCTCCTTAGCCACCAGATGGTTCAGACGTTTGCCCGAAGAGTCCCATTTCTAAATGCGAGGTGATTGCCCGGATTCTAGGACTAAGAAGTGAACGGTTCGTGAAGAGAGTATGAACGGCTCATTAAAGTTCGCCTGCACTTTGCGAAAGGGGTGGGAAGCCCAGACTTGGTTTTCTTATTTCTGGGATTTCGCGGCCTTACTTTACAAGCTCATCTGCGTAGCGGACGGGAACCGCCAAGTTTGAACCGCCGAAATCAGTCAGAATGGCAAAGTTGACGCCTATGACTTTGCCTTCACGATTGAAGAGTGGGCCGCCGGAGCCGCCGGAGGTGGTCGCTGCATCGTAAACAATTTTGTCGGTCAACACGTCGCCAATGTGTCCCTGAGTGGTGGTTGGCCGAATGAGGTGCTGCGCGGCCAACTGCGAAACAATCTGGCCCACTTCGTGGGCATTTTCCACGAGTTTCTGCGTTGTGTCGCTTCCCGCGCGGGCGAGGATGCCTTCGATTCCCGTTGGGTATCCAATCAGGACGACTGGATCGCCTGACACACTGGCTTCCTTGCGGTCATCGAGTTGCAGAAGCGCGATGTGCGGCGGAGCCGCAGCGTCTAATTTAAGGGTCGCCACATCGGCCTTCGCTGAAACGCGGTCGAGCTGGGCCGTAATGCCTGCAGCCCCCGGGAAATACGCCGTATAAGACGCCGCAAAGGCACTGGCGCCCTTGTCGAGCAGTGGTTTCAATTCGTCATTACTCCACCACGGCTCGGCGACGTGATGATTGGTGAGAAGACGCCCATCGCGCGATACGAGAAATCCTGTGCCAAAAACGTCAACCTGCAAGAGCGGGCCTTCTCCTTCGGTATCGAGAGACACCATCCCCTTATCGTCTACTTGCGGCTTGCCCGCTGCGTCGGTGAGGATACGAATTAACTTGCCGGAGTCATTGTCGCGAAACTGCATGACCACGTGGAGCAGGCAGATGCTGGGCCCATAGGTGTGAACGATGGTTTCTGCGACTCGGCCTTCATTCTCAAGCCGGCTCAGGCGAGTTTGAGTTTCCTGAAGCTGCTGCTTGAGGGAATCGGAGTTGGCGTCGCCGTCGGCGGCCATCTTCTTTCGGATTTCTGCGGCTTGCGCCTTCAAACCCTCGCGAGTTCCGGACGCGTCACTGGAGGCGAAGGAAGCACGAGCCTGGTCGGCGCGGCGCAGGAGTTCGTCCTGCTGAAGGAGGCCGCCATTCAGCCGCGCAATCTCGGCTTTGAGTTGCAGGGTATCTTTGCGGTTGTGCCGGTTCGAAACTACCAAGGCGAGTGCGGCCAGAACCACTGCCCCGGCGAGAACGACAATCGCTTGGGTTAATCCAAAGCGCCGTTTGCCACTGGTGCCGCTCAGGGCTTCCACAGCGCTCTCCGCCAAGTGCTCTTTCTTAAGCGCGTCGTTTAGCTTTGCTTCGAGCGCAAGCTCCGGCTGGCGCTCACGAAACTGAGTCCTGATCCTGGCTCCGAATTCCAGCGGCTCGAAGGGAGCGGAAATGACGTCGTCGGCGCCCAAGTCCAAGGCGCGGGCACGTTCAAGCGCGCCCCCGTGAACCACCATTACAATCCTGGGCGTCCGCGGACCCGGACTCGCCTTGATTTGGCTGATGATGCCGCAGCAACTGAGGTCCGATGGTGTTGCTTGCGTGATCACAACCCCAGGGGAAGCAGCGAGGATCTCGTCAACCGTCAGGCTGCGACCTGTAGTGATTTTGTAGCCCTGGCCTGATAGTGCCTCCTCCACCTTCTGGGTGGAATCGGAATCGAGGTTTAGTAGAAGAATGCGCATCATTCTCAACTTAATACTAGCAGCACAAAACCGTGAATGCTTCTCCTCCAGATCGAATGGGCGGCGCGAATCAGAGTGAAACAGGTGCTGAACTCCTTAGCAACGGCTGGCGCAACCCCGGCTGCAAGCAAGTTAAATGAGCGCAACATTTTTGAACCGATATAGATGTATATGCATCTATTGAGGCATGAGTAAGCCGACCACCATTCCTCTTCCTTGTATGTCCGCCAGTTTCCGTCGAGCGTCGCGGGCGCTGACTCAGCACTATGAGACAGCCCTGCGGCCTCTCGGTCTGAGAGGCACGCAGTTCACTTTACTGCAGGCGTTGTCTCTGACCGGAGAAGTTTCTCAGGGAACGCTCAGCGAGATTCTGGCCATCGACAGCACGACCCTCACTCGCACGGTCGCGATCATGCAGCGCCGAAAATTGATCGCCAGCCGGTCCGGCGAGGACCGGCGGGAACGATTGCTCTCCCTGAGCAAGGCCGGCAAGGCTGAATACAAGCGTGCGCTTCCCCACTGGGAAGAAGTTCAGCAGGAGTTGCGTGCGCAGTTTGGGAACCAGCGCTGGAAAGAACTTTTAAACCTAACCAACCAAGTGACCGCAGAGGTCGCCATCTGAAAATCGCGAATAAGGAGACTCGCTATGTCGAAATACGCCAAATTGAGCGCCGGCCTGTTAGCAGGCTGGTTAGTCTTTGCCCTGTCCTCTTCTGCACTGCACCTCTACGAGAACGCTCCGAACACGCCGCCGATCGCGCTTGGCCTCGCCGTGGTCACGCCGGTCGTGCTGTTTCTGGTCTGGTTTGCATCGTCGACCGGATTCCGGCAGTTCATTCTGTCGCTGAGCCCGCGCGCGGTCACGCTGGTGCAAAGCGTACGCGTCGCTGGAATTGTTTTCCTTGCGCTCGGCACCTATAAGATTCTGCCTGCGTATTTCGCTTTGTCAGCGGGATGGGGCGATATCATCGTCGGCGCGACGGCGCCATTCGCGGCGCTCTGGCTCGCAAACCCGGCGCATCGCAGAGGATTCATCTTCTGGCAGTTCCTGGGAATCGCCGACCTGGTTAACGCTTTAGCGCTGGGCACGCTCGCCGGGTTGATCGATCCGCACGGAATCTCCACGGCACCCATGGCCGTCCTGCCCATGAGCTACATTACGACGTTCGCGGTGCCAGTGTTTCTGATTCTGCACATTATCTGTATCGCGCAGGCGCGTCGCTGGCCGGCGACTGCTTTTGCTGCAACCGGCACTGGGTTTCAAGTACCGGTGTCACAACGGTAAGAATGATCGGTAGAGCCGCGAGTAGGCTGACTAGACGGCCTGGCCGGCGCAGAAGCCTGAGGCCCAGGCCCATTGGAAGTTGAATCCGCCGAGGTGGCCGGTTACGTCTACCACTTCGCCGATGAAATAGAGGCCGGAGATTTTGCGGCTTTCCATCGTCTTGGCGGAAAGCTCGTTAGTGTCCACACCTCCGGCGGTGACTTCGGCTTTATCGTAACCGCCGGTGGTTTCGGGGATCACGATCCAGTTGTGCGCTTGGTGTTCAAGTTGCGCGAGGGCGTGGTTTGTCCATGCCGCAGGAGGATGTAGATCAATCCAGCGGTCGGCCAGGCGGCAAGGCAAGATGGTGCGCAACGCAGCTTTGAGGGCTGGGAGATCGCGGCGGGCAACCTTGCTGTTGTTATTGCGAATCGGCGCGGTGAAGTCGTGGCCGGGAGCGAGGTCGACGGTCAGAGGAGTGGACGGCTTCCAATAGGAAGATATTTGCAGAATGGCGGGGCCGCTGAGGCCGCGGTGGGTGAACAGCATTTTTTCGCGGAAACGCTGTTTACCTGTTGACGTCACCACCTCGGTGGAGAGGCCGGTTAAGTCGGAGTAGTGCTGGCGGTCTTCTGCATTGAAGAGCAACGGGACCAGCCCGGGGTGCGGTTCGATGATTTTCAATCCGAACTGGCGCGCCAGGTCGTATCCGAATGAAGTTGCTCCCATCTTTGGGATGGACAGACCGCCGGTTGCGACCACCACCGTTCTTGCTTCGAACTCATCTTGTCCGGCGCGAATCGTGAAACCGCTTCCATGCTGGACACATTCGACGGCGACGTTGGTGAGAATTCGAACTCCGGCACGGCGGCATTCTGATTCGAGCATGGTCACGATTTGTTGCGCGGGGCCATCGCAGAAAAGCTGTCCCAGAGTTTTTTCGTGATAACGAATGCCATGTTTTTCGACTAATGCGATGAAATCCGCCGGGGTGTAAGCCGCAAGCGCCGATTTGGCGAAGTGAGGATTGGCGGAAATAAAGTTCTCCGGTTGGCAGTGCAGGTTGGTGAAGTTGCAGCGGCCGCCGCCGGAAATCAGAATCTTCTTGCCGATGCGCGGGGCGCGTTCGAGGACGGCTACGCGACGCCCGCGCTTGCCGGCCTCGATGGCGCACATAAGGCCAGCGGCGCCTCCGCCGAGAATAATGACGTCAAAGTCGTGGGTCACGTACAGTCGATGTTGCTCAACTAACAGTCTAATGAGTTGGTGCAGTCGGCGCGACTTTTAAGCGTAAGTTTTACAATCCCTATATGGATCACCACACCGTCGCGGCTGTCAGCATTACGGGGACTTGTCTTGATGTGCTGGGGAGCCTCTATCTCGCGTATGACTTGTTGGGGGGACAACACGGGCCGCTGCGGCTGCTGACTCGCGCGGTGACGTACTCGATTGTCTTTGGCGTTGGCTATGGTTTGGGTCTTGGTCCGTTCTTTGGCCTGGCTGCCGGCATTGCGACCGGCATCACACTGGCGATTGAATTCAATCGTGCATCTCGCGGGCTGGATCATTACTCCTTGCCATGGGAAGGACTATTTTCCGCCATCCGGGGATTTGGTTTCGCGGTTGGACTCTACCCGATGGTTGGCGGCGCCTTTGCAATCGCATTCGCCATTCTCGTAACCGCCGGCCAAATATTCGCCTACCGTCGCGGCATGCGTCCTGCCCTCGATTACGTGGCGGCTCGCCGTCCACGGCTTACGCGCCGGCAATTTTGGGGGACCGTGATTCGCACGTTCGGTTACACGGCCACAGCCTTGATTTGCAGCGTATTCGCCCATCACGTGAACCATGCCTGGTGGTTTTCTATTCGCGTAGGATTGGTGACGGGCATTGTCACTGGAGTGGGCATCACGGTGAATCCTTACATCGAATACTATGCCGACAATCTGCCGGAGAGACGGCTCGGGGTATTTGGCATCGGACTAATCCTTTGTGGATTTGCTTTGCAGTCATTGCAGTATTGGCTGGCGTTGTTTGATGTACGACTGAGTTAGGCAGCCGAGTGCTGATCGCACTCAAGCGAGGCTGAGGAATACAACAACTACGGCTTCCCTTCTGTCGCACTCTCCTTCTGATACGACGCGCTCAGCGTGCCTTTGCTTTTCGCGATGGGCAGGAGCGTGGGATAGAACTGGACGAAGGTCGTATCCACGGCGGCGTGGGCGGCGTGGCAACTGTAGCAGGTGGCGCCGGTGGGCATCATGGATGCGGTTTTACCATCGTCGAAGGCGAAGAAGGCCCACTTTCCGGAGAAACGAGCTTCGTCTTTTACATGAACCTCGACCCCCATCACGTCGGTGCTCTGGAAATTGCCTTTCTGGTTGATCGAACCTTTGCCCTCGGCTTTACGGCTCTCGAGTACCAGCATAGTTTTATCGGGCCAAGTTCCGGTTTTGAGGAATGCTTTGTAGGCCTCGGGATTGACGAAGACGTTGTCGAACATGTGATGATCCATCTGCATAGCCGATGCGCTGTAGCTCATGTCGAAGCCGGTGCTCAGGTACACCCATTCGCGGTAGCGCTCGGGGAGTTTGAGTTGGCCGTCGCTGGTGTACTGGGGGCCGGAGGCGGATGGCGCGGTCGCAGTTTGATTGAGCGCCAGCACCGAAAGTAGAAGCACTGCACTGAGCAGGACAACCTTGGTTTTGGTGGACATGTCCGCAGTATCGCCCAGGGAAGCTCTGGAATGCTAGACCAATACATTGGTCGGTACGTCGGGCAAGATCAAACGATTGTGCTGAAAATCGGTTTTTTGGTATGGTGACCTGTCCAGGAACCAGGCGATGGCGATTGCAACTATCAACCCCGCGACAGGAGAAGTGCTTAGAGTTTTTGAAGCGCTGTCGGACGCGCAAGTTGACGAAAAGATCGCTCTGGCGGCGGCGACTTTCACCGAGTATCGCCACACGGATTTTGCTGAACGTCGGCGGATGATGGCGCGGGCGGCGGAGATTCTCGAAAACGAAAAAGAAATATTCGGCCGTTTGATGACGCTCGAAATGGGCAAGACTTTGCGCTCGGCGGTGGATGAGGCGATGAAGTGCGCGTCGGGATGCCGCTACTACGCCGAGAACGCAGAGCGATTCCTTGCTGACGAAATCGTCGAGACCTCGGCGACGCGTAGCTTCATTCGCTATCAGCCGCTGGGGCCGATTTTGGCGGTGATGCCGTGGAATTTTCCCTTCTGGCAGGTGTTTCGCTTTATCGCGCCCGGGCTGATGGCGGGGAATGTCGGGCTGCTGAAACATGCGTCGAATGTTCCGCAGTGTGCGCTGGCCATTGAAGACATTCTTTTGCGCGCCGGGTTCCCTGCTGGCGTCTTCCAAACCCTCTTGATCGGATCACAAAAGGTGGATCGGATCCTCAACGACCCGCGCATTATGGCGGCGACGCTGACCGGAAGCGAGCGAGCGGGGATTGAAGTTGGAATGGGTGCGGCGAAACGAATCAAGAAAGTGGTGCTTGAACTGGGCGGCAGCGATCCTTTTATTGTGATGCCGAGCGCAAATCTTGACGAAGCCGCCGCAACCGCGGTGAAGGCGCGGATGGTGAACAACGGGCAATCGTGCATCGCTGCCAAGCGCTTTATTGTGTCCGAGAAGATCGCGGATCAATTTGAGAAGAAGTTCGTCAGCAAGATGGAAGCTCTCAAGCTGGGAGACCCCTTCGATGCCCGTACTGAATTGGGTCCGCTGGCAACCAAAGAAGGAGTCGCTGAGTTGGACGCAGATGTTCGCAAGACGGTTGCGGCGGGGGCGCGGGTTCTGACCGGAGGCAAGGTGGTCGACCGTCCGGGAAACTTTTATGCGCCGACGGTGCTAGCGGATATTCCAAAGAATTCTCCGGCATATGGAGAAGAGCTGTTCGGGCCGGTGGCGAGTCTGTTTCAGGTGAAAGACATTGGCGCCGCGATCGCTTTGGCAAACGACACCCGCTTCGGACTGGGGGCCAGCGCATGGACCAATGATCCGGGCGAGCGCGAACGCTTCATCAACGAGCTCGATGCTGGGATGGTCTTCATCAATAAGATGGTCGCGTCGGACCCGCGGCTGCCGTTTGGGGGCATTAAGGCGTCGGGCCATGGGCGGGAGCTTGGGCCGTATGGGATTCGCGAATTTACCAACGCCAAAACGGTTTGGGTTGAATCCGGCAAGTAGAGACATTGGTATCACCTTCCGAGCAACTTTTTGCACGCCGCTGTGTTCTCATTGCGAGGGGAAAACATGCAAGCGAAAAATAGTATCTTCAGCAAGTGGACCAGTTTAGGCGCGCGGATGATGGCGGTTGGGCTTGTATTTCTCTGTGCCGGGGTCGTGAACGCACAGGGCGCGCCGGACGCCGGCCCAGACAGCTCGGGGAACGGAGTCCCCGCGGGCGGCAAGTGGACGGTAGCTCGCAACGAGGACCGCATGACCGCGGCGAAACGAGCGCGCTTTGACCTCCCGGCCGACGATGCGCCGGACAGCGTGGACCAGGCCCGAATCATTCTTTACTGCAGCGACGGCAAGATGACTCTGGCCGATTTCCGTCCCAATGTCAGGTTGGGCAGGCCTGACTGGCCCGGATTTTGGGGACAACCGCAAATGCGGGTGACGGTCCGCGTGGACGACACACATTTCACTCGCAACTGGAATTGGGTAAACGGCCACTTCCTTTCCATGGACAAGGGCACAATCCGCGGATTGCTCGGGGCACAGTTGTTTCGCGTGGAGTTCGGAACCCCGGAAGGTCCGAAGATCGCGGAGTTTTCGCCGCCTGGGCTTGATCTGAACCAGGTTAAGAGTGCCTGCGGCTTGACGCCGAAAAAACCGTAAGAACCACCAAAAAAGCTACTGACTGCCGGCGGCGGTTGTGCTGCGTCGCGCCAACCGCTATCATGCCTCGCAATGCGTTCGCCTCCCGGCTGAAGCGCAAAGCACGAGGAGCTACTCATGGATTCTAGCCAGGTTCTGCTGTTTTTCGGCTTAGGTATCGTTGCCTTGTTTGTACTGGCCACGATCCTCAGCGGATTTTTCCAGGTCATGACGGCGGAGGCCGCGGTCATTCAGCGCATGGGCAAGTTTCTGCGCGTCGCGACGGCCGGTATGAACTTTAAGATCCCGTGGCTGGACCAGATCGCGGGGCGCGTGGATTTGCGGGTGCAGCAGCTCGCGCTCGATGTCGAAACCAAGACGAAAGACAACGTCTTCGTGAAGATTCCAGTCTCGGTGCAGTATCACGTGATTCCGGAAAAAGTTTACGAGGCCTTTTACAAACTGGCGAACCCGAAGCAGCAGATTTCCTCGTATGTGTTCAATATGATCCTGGGACATGTTCCCAAGATGAATCTTGACGATGCTTTCCTGCAGCAATCGGACATTGCGATCGCCATCAAGCAGGGGCTCGACGACGTGATGCAGACCTACGGATACGCCATTGATCAGGCGCTGGTGACCGATATTCAGCCGGACGAAAAAGTGAAGGCGGCGATGAATGAGATCAACGCGGCGCAACGCGAGCAGGTGGCAGCCAGCGCGCGCGGCGAGGCGGAAAAAATTCTCAAGGTCAAGCAGGCTGAAGCAGAGGCCGAAAGCAAGGCATTGCAGGGTCAGGGTATTGCGAATCAGCGCAAGGCGATTATCGAGGGATTGAAGCAATCCATTGAAGCGTTTTCGGCTGCCGTCGAAGGCACCACCGCGAAGGATGTCATGATGCTGGTGCTGGTCACGCAGTATCTGGACACGATTAAAGAAATCGGGGCCTCGGACAAGACCAATACCCTGTTCATGTCGCACTCGCCGTCGGCCATCGGCGAGCTCTTCAAGCAGATGCAGGAAGCGGTTTTGATCGGACAGAAAGCAGCCGCGGTAGGTTAGAACGCAGTACGTCTGCTTGAGAGAGAAAGCTTTTAACCGCTGAGGTCGCTAAGGAAGGCGGAAGACGCTAAGAAAACCTTGCTCATCTTCCCTCTCGGCCGCGCCTGTTAATCTGTTTAGTGGCACAACCCCCATCCATGAGCAAAGTCATTCTGATTAATTTTTCGGGCGGCGACCGGCCGGGACAGACCAGTTCGCTGGCGGAGATTCTGGCGAATTATCGCGTCCGCATACTCGACATTGGGCAGGCGGTGGTCCACGAAACCCTGGCGCTGGCTGTTTTGGTCGAGGTGCCGGCCGGAGTGGATTTCACTCCATTGAAGAAAGACTTGATCGTCAGAGCCCATGAACTGGATTTGAAAATCAAGTTTACCCCAATCAGCGACGACGCTTTCAACCACTGGGTACGCTCGCAGGGAAAATTTCGTTTTGTGATCAACGTGCTGGGGAGAGAGATTACGGCGGAGCAACTGGCGAAGATCAGCGCGGGGATTTCACGCCACGGATTCAATATTGACCGCATCGAGCGGCTTTCGGGAAGACTGTCGCTGACCGGGCGGGTGGAAAACGCAAACGCCTGCATTGAACTTGAAATCAGCGGGGAAACTGACTCCGCGGCCGGGCTGCGGGCGGAGCTGATGGAGTTGACGCACCAGTTTTCTGTAGACGTCGCGTTCCAGCGGGAAAGCATCTATCGGCGCAACCGGCGATTGTTTGTTTTTGACATGGATTCGACTCTGATCCAAGGAGAAGTGATTGACGAATTGGCGAAGCTGCATGGGGTTGGCGATCAGGTCTCGGCGATTACGGCGTCCGCCATGCGCGGCGAGCTCGACTTCAAGCAGAGTTTCACTCGCCGGGTCGCGCTGCTACGCGGACTGCCGGCTACGAGTTTCGAGACCGTGCTGAAGTCGGTGCCGCTTGCCGAGGGCGCGGAGCGGCTGATCTCGACCCTGAAAATGCTGGGCTATAAAACCGCGATTCTTTCCGGAGGATTTATGTTCTTCGGCGAGCATTTGCAAACCCGGCTGGGGATTGATTACGTTTTCGCCAACGAACTGGAAATGGAAAACGGAGTGGTGACGGGTAATGTAGTGGGCGACATTGTAGACGGAAAGCAAAAGGCGCAGCTTCTGGAGGCAATTGCGCTAACGGAAAACATTTCGCTCGATCAGGTGGTCGCGGTCGGCGATGGGGCGAACGATCTCCCCATGCTAAACCTCGCGGGCATGGGAATTGCATTTCATGCCAAGCCGCTGGTCCGCGAGAGTGCAAGCCATGCAGTGTCGCATCTGGGGCTGGACAGCTTGCTTTATCTGATTGGAGTGCGCGACCGGGATCTGACGGCTAGACGTTAAGCGCTGGCTATAAGCGATTCAACAGAACCAGAGAGATCACAGAGTCGAGCCGGTGAAACCAATAAGGCGCGGAACATCGCGGATCGGTTACGTTTTTAAATTCCCTCTCTAACGACGACCCGCGCCCTCTGCGGCTTTGGATCAGGCGGCTTCGTCGTGGATGGCGGCCCGCACTTTGTCCACGAGCTCGGTTGGGATGTCGGTCATTTTGTGGTCGGTGCGCGCGTGCTCGGCGACGATCATGAGAACTTCCGCTTCGCTGTCGCCGCGGGCAACAAAATCACAATCCGCGCCGACGTCTCTACAACTGACGGTTTTTGGCATAGAACCTCCTATTGGCGCGAAGTCTAGCACAAGATCGGCAGGGTTGTTAATTGGCGGCGTCTTGAGTGCGGGCCCGACGAGCAGCCCAGAGGCTGTTCGCCGTCACCAGCACTGCCAGGATGCCGAGCACCCATTCGCCGGGCTTGTCCGGCTTGCGGAACAGCAGCAGAGACGTCCCCACCGCGAGCGCGGCAATCAGATTCCCCCATGGCAGACGGAACGCAGCGGGCGGTGCATCAGGCTGGCGGCGCAGGACGGGTAGCGCGACGCAGACTGCGCCGTAATAGATCAGGCGGGTAATGGCTGAGATGGTCAAGTTCCACTGAAAACTTCCGACTAGTGAAAAAATCCAGGAGCTGCCGGCCAGAATCAGAATCGCGACATACGGCGTGCGAAATTTCGGGTGCACCTTTCCGATGACGGCAGGCAGGTCTCCATGTTCTGCGAGTGCGAAGAGCATGCGCGGGAATCCTAAGATGTTGGCGCTGAGATAGCCGTAACAGGAGAGCAAGACTCCAACACTCACAATCCCATTTCCCCATGTGCCGAACATAAGTTGGGCTGCGGCGGCCATGGGACGTTCAGTTGCGGAAGACTGCGGCAGCACGGAAATCACGACCCACTGGGTCAGGGTGTACACCACGGTGCAGACGGCGAGGCCGGTAAATAGAGCGAAGGGAAAGTCACGGCGGGGATTTTTTGCTTCGCCGCCTGGCATGACTGCGGTCTCATAGCCGCCGTAAGCGAACACCAGCAATAGAACGGCGTGCAGCCAGGTTGACGGCTTTCCGACTGGCAGCGCTATCACCAGCGGCTGATGTCTCAACGCGAGAAAAACCAGGCTGGCGATGATGAACGCGCCCAGCGTGATCAGCTTGGCAGCGGTGAACACATTGCTCAAGACTGTGCCGCTGCGGACTCCGCGGCAGTTCACCACGGTTAGAAAACCCAGCAGCACGGTCAAAACGGCGATGCGTGGGATCGGGGCGGCCGCGGCGGGCCAGAATCCGGCGAGATAGATGACGAAAAGGTTGGCGCTGGCGGCAATTGCCGCGAGACGCGTCACCAACCCCAGCCACGATACTGCGATTCCAGTTGTACGGCCGAAGGCGGTGCGAGAGTATAGATAGACTCCGCCGGCTTGGTCGAAGCGCGAGGAAACTTCGGCGAAGCAAGCCATCACTAAGCCGGAAGCCGCCGCGGCAATCAGCCAGGCCAGCGGACTGGCATTGCCTACTAAACCTGAAATCACCGAAGGCAGCCCAAAAATCCCGCTGCCGATGATGCAATTGACCATCAGCGCAGCGAGGCTCCAACGGCCGATGGCACGGAGAAGTGTGGGCTGAGGAGTGAATTCCGGCACGTCAGGGTTGTATCACATGAATTTGTACAGGCAAAAGACTTGTGGGCGGAACTCGGCTAAGCGCGGACCGCGAAAGTCTCGATGGTCTTTTTGGAGGCGACCTTGTGTGGCCTGGCCACGCTATGACATCCGCGTTGACAATTCCATAGGGGCAAGGCAAACTAGCGAGTCTGCCTGCAAAGCCGCTTTTTCGCACGCAGGGGATGGCCACGGCACCTCAGAGTTCGCATTCATCGCACCTATGCTTATGAGTGAAGAGCGGCGCTCCTACACACTCGACTCAACCCTGGAAACGGTTGACAGTGCGGAACAGGCGGCCAGCGAGGTCGCGGCCGCGAATGGCTTTGGCGACGACGAGTGTTTGCAGATTGCGATGGCAGTGCGCGAGGCGGCAGTGAATGCCGTGCTGCATGGCAACGCGTATGATCCGGACAAGAAAGTTCACCTGGATTTTGAGCGGGTGAAGGACGACCTGGTCATTACGATTAAGGACCAGGGGAAGGGCTTGGATCTGGGGAAGATACCCGATCCGCTGTCGCCGGATAATCTTTTAAAAACATCAGGTCGCGGAATTTTCTTAATCCGCTCGTTTATGGATGAGGTGGAGATCCATCCGTCCCAAACGGGCACCGAAATCAAACTAATCAAGCACGTCCACGGAGCACCCGCGGGCGGCAAGGAGGCTTCTCAGTGAACTTGAAAACCAATAGTCGCGAAGTTGACGGCATCACCATTGTGGATTGCAGCGGGCGCATCACCCTCGGTGAAGGCAGCGTAGTCCTGCGGGACGCGGTGAAGGAGCTGCTCACCAAGGGGCAGAAGAAAATCCTGCTCAATCTCGGCGACGTCAACTACATTGACAGCTCTGGCATCGGCGAATTGGTCAGTGCCTACACTACGGTGAAGAACCAGGGCGGCGAACTCAAGCTGCTCAACCTGACCAAGAAAGTCCACGACCTGCTACAGATCACCAAGCTCTACACCGTGTTCGACGTGCGGGACGACGAGACGACTGCAGTCAAGAGCTTCCGGTAGGTGGGGCTGGAGGCACGGCCTATGCGCTGGCCTCCGACTGTTCTGTTTTGGGAAATCCAGGACATTTTTTTCGTGATTTCCCCTTATGGGTTCGGTATCACACTAGAATTTCCGTGTGATCTCTAAGGCAGTCACTCTCGCGCTCCTAATTCCTGGCGTTTCGTCCGCCGGATGCATTCCTTTTGCCCAAGCACAAAAACACATTGGCGAGACGCAATGCGTTTCCGGAAAAGTTCTGCGCATCGACGCCGGAAACCAGGGGAACCACTACCTGAGCTTTTGCACAGACTCCGCGTCCTGTTCTTTTTCTGTCGTTATATTTTCCAGTGATCTGAAGAACGTCGGCGATTTGGGCCGGCTTGAAGGCAAGACGGTACAGATCCGCGGAGAGGTGAAAGAGTTCGACGGGCGCGCGGAGATCATTTTGCAGAAGGCCGGGCAGCTTAAAGGCGATGCGCTTCGCATGAATCCGTTGCCGCAGGCTTTCGATGTTGAAGAGAGAGGGCACTTCAGCGCG